>Ga0315906_10000788_pt1 | contig 49077 bp, 46 predicted proteins | sample LakEriMetagenome_4_FD_203526 | JGI IMG/M metagenome (GOLD analysis project Ga0315906, IMG submission 203526) | Freshwater fungal communities from buoy surface, Lake Erie, Ohio, United States - Buoy 2 MA122 | ecosystem: Environmental > Aquatic > Freshwater > Lake > Lake biofilm | place: USA...
CGTGAATCTGTGGATAAGCTGTAGAAAACACCCCTATTTGGGCAGTCGCTTGTGGTCATATGACCGACTTGGGTCTATGGCTTAGAGCACCAAAAAATATAAGGATTTTCGCGCTGTGAGCGACGACATAGTTACAATGGACCCATCGGACATTTCGCCAGTCGACATCGTCGATGAAATGAAGTCGAGCTACCTCGATTATGCGATGTCGGTCATTGTATCCCGGGCCCTGCCTGATGTACGTGACGGCCTTAAGCCCGTTCACCGCCGCATTTTGTTCGCAAGCCAGGAAGGCGGCTTTGTCGCGGGCCGGCCCTATCGCAAATCGGCAAAGATTGTCGGCGACGTCATGGGCAACTATCACCCGCATGGCGACAGCGCGATTTACGACGCCCTTGCCCGTATGACGCAAGATTGGTCGATGCGCGTGCCATTGATCGATGGTCAGGGTAACTTCGGTTCGATGGACCCTGATCCGCCAGCATCGATGCGGTACACCGAAGCACGGTTGAACAAGGTCGCCAATGCGCTGTTGGATGATCTCGACAAAGACACCGTTGATTTCCAACCCAACTATGACGGCAGCCGCGAAGAACCGCAGGTTTTGCCCGCACGTTTCCCCAACCTGTTGGTAAACGGCGCTGGCGGTATCGCCGTCGGTATGGCCACCAACATCCCGCCACATAATCTCGGCGAAGTTATCAAGGCCTGCTTGGCCTATATCGATAATCCGGCCATTTCCATTGATGAGCTGATCGAGATCGTCCCTGCCCCTGATTTCCCCACTGGACCGTTGATCCTTGGCACCGGCGGCGCACGTTCGGCCTACCGCGAAGGCAAGGGCTCCATCATGCAGCGCGCCCGCCACGAGATTGAGGAAGGAAAAGGCGACCGTCGCTCTATCGTCCTGACCAGCATTCCGTTTCAGGTCGGCAAATCCGCTTTGGTCGAAAAAATCGCCGAAGCCGCGAAGGACAAGCGCATTGAGGGCGTTTCCGACATTCGCGATGAATCCAGCCGCAAGGGCGTGCGCATCGTCATCGATCTGAAGCGCGATGCGACGACAGATGTGGTGCTCAACCAATTGTGGCGCCATACCCAGGCGCAATCGAGCTTCCCCGCCAATATGCTCGCCATTCGCGGCGGACGGCCAGAAGTCCTCAACCTGCGCGACATCATTGAGGCATTCATCCGCTTCCGTGAAGAGGTTATCACCCGCAGAACCAAGTTCGAACTGAACAAAGCGCGCGAACGGGCGCATTTGTTGCTTGGGCTTGTCGTTGCCGTCACCAATTTGGACGAAGTCGTCCGCATCATACGCGGATCAGCCAGCCCGGCCGAGGCGCGCGCTGCGCTGATCGCGCGCAAATGGCCAATTGCGGAAATCGCGTCGTACATCAAATTGGTGGAAGCCGTTGAAACCGAAGTTTCGGGCGACAGCTACCAATTGTCGGAGCTTCAGGTGCGCGCCATTCTCGAACTGCGCCTGCACCGTCTGACGGCACTTGGCCGCGATGAAATTGGCAAAGAACTTCAGGGGCTTGCAGAGAGTATCGCAGAATTTCTCGCAGTTTTGGGCGACCGCGTAAAGCTGTATGCGGTTCTGCGTGAAGAACTGGTCGCCATTGACGCTGAATTTTCGACGCCACGCTTGTGCGAAATCACCGCAAGTTGGGACGGGCTTGATGACGAAGACCTCATGGAGCGCGAGGAAATGGTCGTCACCGTCACCCATGGCGGCTATATCAAACGGACAGCATTGGCCGCTTTCCGCGCCCAGAACCGTGGCGGCAAGGGCCGCGCGGGTATGGCGACGAAGGACGAAGATGCCGTCACCGAGTTGTTCGTCACCAGCACGCACACACCCGTATTGTTCTTCTCAAACATTGGTAAGGTTTACCGCCTAAAGGTTTGGAAGCTGCCCGAAGGCGGCCCATCGACCCGCGGTCGGCCCATGGTCAACCTGCTGCCATTGGGCGAAGGTGAAGTCATTTCCAACGTTTTGACGCTGCCTGAGGACGAAGCTGAATGGGGCGGCCTCAGCGTCGTCTTTGCCACGGCCAAGGGCTATGCCCGCCGCAACAGCATGGACGCATTTGCCAATGTCCCCAGCAACGGCAAAATCGCCATGAAGTTCGAAGGCGAAGATGCCGACGACAAGCTGATCGGCGTGGAATTGTTAAGCGCCGAAGACGACGTCTTGCTAGCAAGCCGCAATGGCAAGGCGATCCGCTTTGCCGCCGACGATATTCGCGAATTCCAAAGCCGTGCGTCGACCGGTGTTCGCGCCATGAAGCTTGCAAAGGGCGACGAGGTTATTTCGCTATCCATCCTTCAGCGCGTGGGCACCACGCCCGAAGAGCGCGAAGATTATCTGCGCTTCGCCCCATGGAAGCCCGAGAAGGAAGGCGAACCCACAATGTCGGCAGAACGCATCGCGGAGATGGCGGAGCGTGAACAGTTCATCCTGACCGTATGCGCCAATGGCTATGGCAAATTGTCATCGGCTTATGGATATCGCCGCACGGGCCGTGGTGGTCAGGGTATCACCAATATCGACAATATCGAGCGCAACGGCCCCGTTGTCGCCAGCTTCCCCGCAACAAAGGGTGATCAGTTGATGCTCGTCACCGACCAGGCAAAGCTGATCCGTATGCCACTGGACAGCCTTCGCGTCCTTGGCCGTGGCACCGCTGGCGTGCGCTTGTTCAACGTTGGCGACAATGAACATGTTGTTGGTGCAGCGAAGATTGACGAGAGTGATGATGAGGCAGACGGCGCAATCGACGACACGAACGAGGTTGCATCCGCAGTAGTCGAAGTAGCCGAAGGAAACGAACCCGTATGAGCACAGCGCATGTGATTGCCGCAGTCCTTGCAGCCACCACGCAAAGCGCACCTGCTGCCCCCGCCGCTGCGCCAAATGATTATGCGCTCGAACAGAATTGGTTATGCCGCCCAGGCCGTCGCGACGCGTGCAGCACGCCTAGCCTTGACGTAACCGAGGTTGCGCCAAATGGAACGCGCACGGTCCGCACGGTAACGCGGGCCAAAGCACCTGAAGCCGATTGCTTTTATGTATACCCGACCTTGTCATATGATCCGGGCGGAAATAGCGACATGATCGCCAATGACGAAGAGCGCCGTGTCGTTGAAGCACAGTTCGCCCGTTTTGGCACTGTGTGCCAAACCTTCGCGCCGATCTATCGCCAATCGACCTTAAGCTGGTTGCGTTCCAACATGATCGGCAACCCCATCCCTATGGACCCCGAGCTGCGCTATAATGACGTGCGCGATGCGTGGCGGCGTTACATGGCAGCCGATAACAAGGGGCGGCCATTTGTTCTTGTTGGACATTCGCAAGGATCGGGATTGCTCAAGCGCCTGATTGCTGAGGAAATCGAAGGAAAACCAGCTGCGACGCAGATGTTGTCGGCTATGCTTGCGGGCACCAATGTTGCTGTGCCCAAGGGTAAGGACCAGGGCGCCGATTTGAAACAGACGCCTGTGTGCCGGAAAGCAGGGCAGACCAATTGCGTCATTGCCTGGACAAGTTTTCGTGAAACCTCGCCGCCACCTGTGAACGGCCGTTATGGCCGTGTGCCAGACCCCGCGCAGGAAACCATTTGCGCCAACCCCGCTGCGCTTGGCGGGGGCATGGCAACAGTGAACGCACGTTTTCCCTCTGGTGCAGGGATCGGTGACTTGGTGACAGATAGCACGCGCTGGACCAAAGACAATGCCCCCGTTATCACGCCAACCGTCGCTGTCCCCGGACTATACGCAGCGCAGTGTGTGACGGTGAACGGCGCGAATGTCTTGTCAGTCCGCATAAACGCAGACCCTGCCGACCCCCGTATTGACGATGTCGGCGGTGATGTCCGCTTTGGCGCATTTGTCGCGCAGGACTGGGGACTCCACCTGATCGACGTATCGCTGGTTATGCAGGATATGGTGGATCTGGTGCCCGTGCAGTTGGCGGCATGGAAAGCGCACGGTCGTTAAGAAGCGTTTCGTAACAACGGCTGCAATGTAGGATTTGATTTGAGATCCTTCACGCAATCAACCGACTTGGCCACGCTTTCTCAATGTCGATATTTTGTGAATATGCCAAAGCGCAATGTCATCGTTAAAGCGACAAACGAGACAGTCAAAACATCGTCGCTGGGCGCTTTTGTCGCTTTAGAACGCCGCGCGAACGGGCGTCAGCTTAATCGCGCTCTTCGCCTGCGGCATAATGCCCGCGTTTGACCAAGGTCTGCGCCACGCCGACGGCAATCATCAACACGCCGAAATAATAAAGATACCAGATCGCGATGCCCGAAACCTTCGAATTTGCGAGCGGGCCAAGTTCGGCGAATATCAGCAAGTCCGAAATGACGAACAACACCGCGCCAAACCCGACACGGTAACGGGGAAAATTGCTGCTCCACGCCATCGCCGCCATCGCGGCCAAAATGACGCTATAGGCCGCAACCTGAACCGCTTCGTCGGTGGTCGGCGGAAGGCCATAGGCAATCACCGGCGTCAGCAGGAAAATCGCGATTGCGAGGAGTTTCTGACTAAACGTCGGCGCCACCCGCCTGTGCCGGAAATAAAGCCAGATGGCGACCAGATGACCGGCGGCAAAGGCCAGCGCCCCTGCAACCATGCTGAATTCAATCAAACCGTCGCCCAGCGCATAAAAGGACAATATGACCGCCAAGGGCACAAATTCCCCCACATGATGTCGGTGCAGCGCAAAGGGCACAAGCAAGCCGACGGCCGCCATTTTCCAGACGAGGGCGATCAGTCCGCCCTCAAGCGGCAGAAACAGCCAAGTCGCAGGAAAGCTGATACCTGCAACAAGGCTGGCAAGCAGCCACGGTCGTTTATGTGCGAGATCCTGCCCCAAATTTTTTCCCCAACTTATGTGCGTCGTCATGCTGAACTTGGTTCACCTTCGGTGACTGACGTTCCAGCATCCATCGTGCCACGCAAACCGGAGGGCAGAGAGGATAAATGGACCCTGAAACATGTTCAGGGTGACGATAATTCGACTTTCAAATGCTTGGCTAAGCAAGAGACCCCGTCAGCACAAGCGGAATGTAATTGATCATGCTATCCGCGGTCAGCCCCGGCCCCGCACGCACGCCAATGTCGCCATGCAGCCACGCAGCCACGCAGCCATACAAGCGGCGTCAAAGGCGGGTACGCCCTGCGCCATCAATCCGCAGATCAGGCCGGTCAGCACATCCCCCGACCCCGCGGTTGCCAGCCATGGCGATGCATGGCGGTTTACGGCAACACGCCCGTCGGGCGCGGCGATGTGGGTTTGCGGACCTTTCAACAGGACCACCGCCCCCGACCGCGCCGCCACCGAGTATGCTGCCGCCGCGCGATCTGCGATATCGATATCGGGAAACAGCCGCGCAAATTCTCCGGCATGTGGGGTCATGACGTCATTTGCGCCGAGATGTTTGAAAAGCCGCGCAGAATCGCCTGCGAACGCGGTGATGGCATCGGCATCCAGCACCACCGGGATATCGCGCTTCAGTAGGGCACAGACAATATCCGCGATGCCCGCCCCTGCCCCCGGCCCAATGGCGAGCGCTGTCACGCGGTGGTCAATACACGCCAAATCATCATCCGCCTCACGCAGCATGATCGCGGTCACATGCGCGTCCTGTTCCGTCAGCGCGGCCTTGTCGCCTAATATGGTCACCAGCCCTGCGCCGACCGCCAAAGCCGCCTGCGTCGACAGCAGCGATGCGCCAGTTCGAAGCGGCGGCCCGCTCCACACCATCGCATGGCCCCGGCTATATTTATGCGCGTCGGACGGCGGCGGCACCAGCGTTGGCCGGGTGATCGTGCGGTCTTCAGTGAGGTTAAGCTTAAATCCCATAGTCCATCTTGCCGCTTTTATCTGTGCAGCGTCAAAGATTTTTGATAGCCGCCGCACATGACCAAATCATATGACGTTCAAATTATCGGTGGCGGCTTGGCAGGGTGCGAGGCAGCTTGGCAATTGGCGCAGCGCGGAATGCGGGTGAAGCTTTCGGAAATGCGCGGTTCAGGTGACATGACGCCAGCGCACCAGACCGATGGCCTTGCCGAACTGGTATGCTCAAACAGCTTTCGTTCCGATGATGCAGAAAACAACGCCGTGGGCCTGCTGCATCAGGAAATGCGCGATTTGGGATCGCTGATCATGCAGGCGGCTGAAGTCGCGAAGGTTCCGGCCGGATCGGCGCTCGCGGTTGACCGTGATGTTTTCTCAGAAACCGTTACCAAACATCTGGAAAGCAACCCGAATATCGACATCGTGCGTGAACGCGTGGATACCATTCCGGCGGACTGCCCGGTCATCATCGCCACGGGTCCGCTGACCGCGACCAACCTTGCCGAAAGCATCATGGCGAAAACGGGTGAAGACCGCCTCGCCTTTTTCGACGCAATTGCGCCGATTGTGTACCATGACAGCATCGACATGGACGTCGCATGGTACGCCTCGCGCTGGGACAAGGGCGAAGGTAAGGATTATATCAACTGCCCGATGGACGAAGCGCAATATCGCGCCTTTCATCAGGGATTGCTGGATTCCGAAAAGTCGGAATTCAAGGAATGGGAAACCAATACGCCCTATTTCGAAGGATGCATGCCGATTGAGGTCATGGCGTCACGCGGGCTGGATACGCTGCGCTTTGGCCCGATGAAGCCCGTCGGGCTTGATAATCCGCGCACCGGGCGTTGGGCCCATGCCGTGGTGCAGCTGCGTCAGGATAATAAGCAAGGCACTTTGTGGAACATGGTCGGGTTTCAAACCAAGATGAAACATGGCGCGCAAGTCGAACTGCTGCGCACCATCCCCGGGCTGGAAAAGGCCGAATTTGCGCGGCTTGGCGGCTTGCACCGCAATACCTTCATTCGCTCGCCGATCCTCTTGGACCGTCAGCTGCGGCTAAAATCATCGCCGCATATCCGCTTTGCAGGACAGATCACGGGCTGCGAAGGCTATGTCGAAAGCAGCGCGGTTGGGCTGATGGCGGGGATTATGACCGCAGCGGAGATTTCAGGGCGGACCGTCACCCCGCCGCCACCCACCACCGCGCTTGGTGCGCTTTTGGGGCACATCACGGGGGATGCGCTGGCCGATGACTATCAACCCATGAACATCAATTTCGGGCTCTTCGCACCGCTGGACGAAAAAGTGCACAAAAAATCGCGCAAGGCCGCGATGACGGGCCGTGCGCGGACGGACTTAAACAGTTGGATCAGCGCTCAGCAGGTTGCGGCTTAACAGCGGAATCCCGGCTTTTCGGCCTGTTTCGGCCGGGTATGCGCAAATTCCTTGCGGGTGAGCAACTGGTCCTTGTTCCTGTCCGCGCCCGCAAAGCGCTCTCCGGTGGCCGCAGCCCATTCTTCGAAAGTGAGCAAATTGTTGCCATCGCGGTCCAATGCCTTGAACGCCTTCGTTCGGCTGCCCATCATTTCAATGCGGGAAATAAGATCGTCCCGGTTGCGATCATAGCGGTTGAAACGCATTTCCTCGCGACTTGCCTTTGGCGCTTCGGGCGGCGCTGGGCCGAACGCAGGCGCATTTGCTCCCGCTTGGGGCAAGGCATCAGAAATCGCCTCAGGCGGCGGCGCGGCGGGGATCAGGTTCGGCTGGTTCGACTGTGTCTGCCAGAACCAAAGCCCTGACACGACGAGCAACAATGCCGCTACACCGCCAACCAATATCCGCTGCATGACCTTCCCCCATGATGACATCACGGCGATAGGGCCACAAAGCTACCACCCCGTCAAGGCATGCCCGATAAGCCGAAAACCCGTCACCTTTCGAACCGACATGGCCAAAATGGACAAGGGGCGAAGTTTTCGGCCTTTAGGGAGCGCCGGAAGTGGTTGATTATCGAACGCAACGAATTTTGAAGGGAATTCCACACGCAACGCATCAAGAGCCCATTGATGTGACAAAGAACTGATATCACACCCCTCGCCTGCCCAAGCGGCGTAAGATCCAAAGATCGTGCGACCACGCAAAGCGGCATGTGCTTCAACATCCTGAGCGGCCCACTCATCCTCGCCCAGCAACAATTCCCATGCCGAGACCAAGTCCTGCAACGCTAACGATGAAATGACATCTCCATACGCGCCGAGCGCTTGCAGCAAAGGTTCGCCCTTTGGTCGCAGCGCGGGTTCCGTAGCAAAAGCATCACGCCACCATGCCAATTTGATTTGCGCGATCATCGGCTCCCGCGCTTTCCGCACGATGTCGGCAAAGCGCATATCCAATTGCAGCAACAGGGTGAAAGCAGGCCGAAATGCAACGGGCGTGTAGGCGACCGCGAGGTTGGCCGGAGGTGGCAGTTGTGGCGGGATGCCGTTCATGTCGTCATTCGCTTCACGTCAATAAATTTTCTATGGTTAACGGTTAGGTAACCCTGCTCCTTCAAAGAACACTTACTACGACGCGCGTAGAGGGTGTCGAGAATCCACTGTGGAAACCAGGGGACGCCAACTGTGAAGAATGTCGAGGCCAACAAGGTGTCTGGCGTGATGTCGCGCCTGCTAAAAAATGAAGAAGGCAATGTCCTTGTTCTTTTCGCTGTGGCGGTGATTCCGTTCTTCGGTCTTGTGGGCGGCGGTGTCGACATGAGCCGCATCTATCTAACTCAAACGCGGTTGCAAGGTGCTTGTGATGCCGGTGCGCTCATAGGCCGTAAAACGATGGGAATTGGCACATGGGCAGCCAGCAACCCCTCCCCCTGGAGGTGTATTAATGTTCGTTGAGCTGCAATATTATTTCAAACCAATGATCGTAAACGGCTTTTCGAACCTGACCGATAGGACGATCAGCCAAGTTGCACCATGGTCGTGCGCGAGAACCGCGACACTGTTGGCCCCACTGGAAGCGACGGGATATACAATAATGAGAAGGTCACCGTCTCCACCTGTTAAAGCGGGGACGGCGGATACCCTCTAAAGCCCTAACGTTTTGCGAACACCAGCGGCGATCTTGTCCGCATTGATGAGCGTCGCCTTCTCAAGATTTGCTGCATAAGGCATCGGAACGTCTTCGTTCGTGATACGCAAGACGGGAGCGTCGAGATCATCGAAGCCCTGCTCCATACACACTGCAAGGATTTCGCTGCCAACCGAACACACCGGCCAGCCTTCTTCGGCCACGACAAGCCGATTGGTTTTTGCAAGGCTCGCCAGCACGGTTTGCGTGTCCAGCGGACGAATGGTGCGCAGGTCGATGACCTCGGCACTGATGCCTTCGGCGGCTAACGTGTCAGCTGCATCCAATGACAGCCCCACGCCAATCGAATAGCTCACGATAGTAACGTCCGTGCCTTCACGCACGACCCGCGCCTTGCCAATCGGCAGCACATGGTCATCCCCTGCGGGAACTTCAAAGGTGCGGCCATAGAGCAGTTCGTTTTCGAGGAACACAACGGGGTCCTCGCAACGGATCGCGGCCTTCAACAAGCCTTTGGCGTCTGCTGCATCATAGGGCGCAATCACAATCAGACCGGGTACGCTGGCATACCATGGCGCGTAATTTTGACTGTGCTGCGCACCAACGCGTGCTGCGGCACCGTTTGGACCACGGAACACAATCGGACAGCGCATCTGGCCGCCCGACATGTAGTTGGTCTTTGCGGCGGAGTTGATGATGTGATCAATCGCCTGCATCGCAAAGTTAAACGTCATGAATTCAATGACGGGGCGAAGCCCGCCCATTGCGGCGCCCGTTCCGATGCCTGCAAAGCCATATTCGGTAATCGGCGTATCGATAACGCGGCGCGCACCGAATTCGTCAAGCAATCCCTGCGTGACTTTGTAAGCGCCTTGATATTCGGCAACTTCCTCACCCATGACAAACACCCGGTCATCACGGCGCATTTCTTCGGCCATCGCGTCGCGCAAAGCTTCACGCAACGTAACCGACTGCATCGCAGCGCCATCGGCTGTGACGGGCGTCGCCTTAGGGGCGGCCGGAGCGACGGCAACGACGACCTCAGGAGCAGGCGTTGGTTCGACGGAGGGCGCAGGGGTGGTTTTTGCGGGAGCGGGAGCGGGAGCCGCAGCCTCGTCATCGCTTGAGATCAGCGCAATCACGGTGCCCACCTTCACACCATCGGTGCCCTCGGGCACGGAAATGGAGGTAATCACGCCCTCATCAACGGCTTCAAACTCCATCGTCGCCTTATCGGTTTCGATCTCCGCAAGGATATCGCCAGACTTGACGCAATCGCCTTCCTTGACCAACCATCTGGCAAGTGTGCCTTCTTCCATTGTTGGCGAAAGCGCGGGCATTTTCAGTTCGATTGCCATCAATATTGCTCCACCAACACGTCAGTATATAGTTCGGACAAATCCGGTTCAGGTGATGCCTCCGCAAAATCAGCAGATTCATTCACGATTTTCCGGATTTCCTTCTCAATGGCCTTCAACTCGTCATCGTCCACGCCAAGGTCGGCCAGATACGCCTTGCATCCCTCAATAGGGTCGCTGTTGTCTCGTACCGACTGCACTTCATCACGGCTTCTGTACTTCGCCGGATCGGACATGGAGTGGCCGCGATAACGGTATGTCTTCATTTCAAGCAACACGGGACCCTTACCGCTGCGCACCCAATCCAATGCAACCTCGGCAGCACCCCGCACGGCGAGAACATCCATACCGTCAACCTGAATGCCGGGAATGCGGAAGCTTTCGCCGCGGCGGTACAATTGGTCCTCGGACGACGCACGGTTTACGCTGGTGCCCATCGCATATTGGTTATTCTCGATGACGAATATGATCGGAAGCTTCCACAATTCCGCCATGTTAAAGCTCTCGTAGACCTGCCCTTGGTTGGACGCGCCGTCGCCGAAATATGCGAGGCACACCCCGCCATCGTTCGAATATTTGTGACCGAAAGCAAGGCCCGCTCCCAGCGAGACTTGCGCCCCGACGATGCCATGGCCGCCGTAAAATTTATGCTCAGTCGAAAACATATGCATCGACCCGCCTTTGCCTTGCGAAATGCCCGCCGCACGGCCAGTCAATTCCGCCATAATCAGATTTGGATCAATGCCATATGCCAACATATGTCCATGGTCACGATAGCCTGTGATGACGCTGTCTTTGCCCGGCGTCAGCGCGGATTGGAGCCCAATGGCGACGGCTTCTTGGCCGATGTACAAGTGGCAAAAACCACCAATTAGACCCAGACCATATAACTGCCCCGCTTTTTCTTCAAAACGGCGGATCAGCAGCATGTCGCTATAGAATTTTAAAAGCTCTTCTTTGGTCGCCTTATATGGCTTTGGTTCGCTCGGACGCTCGCGGTTGGCGCGCGCGGCGTCTTCGCTCACGCTGGCCTTCTTCGACACAGATTTTTTCGCTGGGGTGGTTGCCAAAACAAGTTCCTTTGGTGGAATTTTTATATGCGCATGAATTGTCGCCTAGTCAAAATCGACCGACGTGAAAAGCGCTTTTCCGCAACGGAATGCACTGCATAGCTATTCATTCTATGACGAATGTATCACTTTAAAGGAACGACAACCTCGTCAGGCGCAACAACGTTCAATTCCTTGCGCATTAATTCGCCAGCCAAATCAGGGTCGACATTATCGCGGTCCAGAAGCAACTGCCGATTCCGCAGAGCATCCCGTTCCTTTTGCAGCTTTGCCAGTTCAATTTTGCGCTCACTCAGCGCCGCCCGATAGTCCGTCCATGCAATGATGCCGGTTGGCCCAAGAAGCGCATAAGACGCAATACCCAGCAAAGCGACAAGCGCCAAAGCCGGCCCAATCACCGACTTCACATATTCAGGCTTTCGGTTTGAACGCACCATATTCAGACAGAATCATATTTTCGCAATAATGGCAAGAAAGGAGGGGTCAGCGGAAAATACCCTGCCCTGCATATTGCGCCGATGCACCCAGTTCCTCTTCAATGCGGATGAGCTGGTTGTACTTCGCCAACCGGTCGGACCGGGCAAGGCTTCCGGTTTTAATCTGGCCGCAATTTGTTGCCACTGCCAAATCGGCGATGGTCGCATCTTCGGTCTCGCCCGAGCGATGTGACATCACGGCAGTATACGAAGCTCGGTGCGCCATCGATACCGCAGCCAGCGTTTCCGTCAGCGTGCCAATCTGATTAACCTTCACCAACAAAGAGTTGGCAAGACCTTTGCCAATGCCCATTGCCAGACGCTCTGGGTTGGTGACGAATAAGTCGTCGCCAACCAACTGGACCTCGCGGCCGATCATGTCGGTAATGGCTTTCCAACCTTCAAAATCGTCTTCGCTCATGCCATCCTCAATAGAGCGGACTGGATAATCCTTGCAAAGTGCAGCGAGGTAATCCGCCATTTCATGCGGAGAAAGCGAGAGACCTTCGCCGGAAATTTCATATTTGCCGTTGCGGAAAAATTCGGTCGCTGCGCAATCCAGGGCGAGTACAACATCCTCACCGGCTTTAAACCCAGCCTTGTCGATTGACGTCATGATGAAATCAAGTGCGTCACGCGTGGACGCAAGATTTGGCGCGAATCCGCCTTCATCGCCGACCGAAGTCGCCAGACCCTTTTCATGCAGGCCTTTTTTGAGCGTATGAAAAATTTCAGAGCCCCAGCGAACAGCTTCGGAAATCGATCCCGCGCCAACGGGCATGACCATAAATTCCTGAAAATCAATCGGGTTATCGGCATGTTCACCGCCGTTAATGATATTCATCATCGGAACCGGCAGGACATGCGCGTTCACGCCGCCAACATAACGATATAGCGGCAATCCACGCGCGTCCGCAGCTGCTTTTGCGACCGCCAAACTAACGCCCAAGATGGCGTTCGCGCCCAGGTTCGACTTGTTGTCGGTTCCGTCCAAGTCGATCATCACGGCATCGACGTTTTCCTGATCTTCCGCGTCGAGTTCCAACAACGCTTCATAAATCGGGCCATTAACCGCTTCGATCGCCTGTAATACGCCCTTGCCCATATATTTGGACATGTCGCCATCACGCTTTTCTACGGCTTCATATGCGCCTGTCGAAGCACCCGATGGAACGGCGGCGCGGCCAAAACTGCCATCTTCCAACAACACATCGACTTCGACTGTCGGGTTACCCCGGCTGTCCAAAATTTGACGGGCATGTATGTCGAGGATCGCAGTCATGGAAAGCTCCAGTAAAATCGTGGTGGGAACAATGTCAGCGCGTCTATCGTTGTGTTGATGATTTGGCAACGACGCTAAGACATATGGATTTTAAATGTAATTTTATGGTGCTATAGTTGACTAAGGCACCGCCCGTACAAATATAAGATATAGTGGCGCCCTTCTGAGTGCCCGCACTTAACCGATAGGAGCATATTCCCATGGCCGAAACTGAAAAGCCAAAAGCGGCAGCGAAACCAGCGCCGGTGAAAAGAGCAGCCGCTAAGCCTGCGGCTGCGAAGACAGCAGCAGTAAAGCCAGCCACCACTAAGACGGCAAAACCCGCTGCGGCGACTTCGGCTCCCAAGGCCGTGGCAAAGGCGCAGCCTGCTAAAGGCAAAACCGACGGTGTTACATCAAAGGTCAAATCAGAAATGAATGATTTCAAATCCAAAGCAGCGGACAGCGCACGCGCCGCGGCTAAAAAAGGCAAGGACCGCGCGACAGAAGCCGTTGACAGCATTGGCAAACTTATCCGTGACAGCGCTGCGACCATCGATGACAATGTCGGCAAGCAATATGGCGATTACGCCCGTAGCGCAGCAGACAAGGTTGAAGGCTTCGCTGGAAAGATGGACGCAAAAGATGTCGACGCCTTGGCCGATGACGCCCGCCAATTTGTCCGCAAGAGCCCGGCAGTTGCGGTTGGCGCTGCAGCAGCCATTGGATTTGTGCTCGCACGGCTCATTCGCTCTGGCGGCAAGGACGCCTAATTAGACAGCATTAGCGGCTTTGCAAAAGGCCGCTTTTGACCGATAAGTGAAACCAATGATTATGGATCAGCATCAGGACGAATTGGTGGAGGATAGCCCGAAACCGGCAGAAGCGACCGCAAGCGAACAGGTTTCGTTGGTGATGGAAGACCTGCGCGCGCTGGTGAAGGCAGAAATGCACTATTACCGTTCGCGTCTTGATTACACGCGACACGTGTTCCGATCGGCGTTCATCTATGGCGCGATTGCGGCGTTCGCACTCATCGGCGCATCAATCGCGTTTGTTTTGGGGCTCGTGCTAACTTTGGCCCCGTTAATTGGTCCGCTGGCGGCTACGTTGGTTGTCACTTTCACGTTTATCGTTGTTGCGTTCATTTTCGGATCGCTGGCACGAAAATGGATGAGGAAAGTTTACTTTCCAGAAACGCAAGAGAATGTCGACGATCTTACCTGAAGACCCGGTTGTCACAGACCGCGAAAGCGTCATATTGTCGCATGCAGAACGGCGTAATCTTCGGCGTAAGCTTAAGGGCAGCATCGACGTTGCTCAGGATATTCTCAACCCCCGCAACCAGATCCGCAAGCTGGTCGCGTTAAAAAAATCGCAGGCAAAAAAGGCTGCGGATGAGACCATCCAAGTCGTGAAGAACAAAGCACCGTTGATCGGCATAGTCGGCGCAGCGACATTATTGGTGGCCGCCCGCCGTCCGATTTCGCGTTGGATTTCAAGCCTGCGAAAGAGTAAAACAAACACGCCAGACGGCGATTGATATAGGAACGAAACATGAGCAAGATTGGCGACACCATCAAAACCGCAGCTGACAGCGCGAAAGACAGCCTTGCAACCGCGAAGGCGAAAACGACACAATCCACTGCCGCAGCACGTGCAAAGGCATCTGAAGCATATGAAAAGGGCAAGGGCAAAACAAGCGACGGCATCGACAAAAATCCGTTGGCCATCGTTTTGGGCGGCATCGCGATCGGCGCAATCGTCGGCGCGCTTTTGCCGCGTACGGAGCGCGAAACAAAAGTTTTGGGCAAGGCTGGTAAAAAGCTGAACAAAAAGGCTCGGAAAATGGCCGAAGCCGCGAAAGCCGCCGGTAAGGATCAAGTCGAAAGCCTTGGCCTGAACGGCGACGCGTTGCGTTTGCAATTTAGGGACCTTGTCAGCAAAGCCGCTCTCGCTGTAAAGGCCGCGAGTCAGGCGGCAACGGATGCTGCCAAAGAAAAATAATTGGAAAACAGCGTGACCGACACAAAATTGCACCTCGTCTTTGGTGGACGGGTTGAAAACCCACAGACGTTGAAGTTTACGGATTTAGAAAAATTGGACATTGTTGGCATGTTTCCGGACTATGCCAGCGCAGAAGAAGCATGGCGTGCCGCCGCACAGCGCACGGTTGATGATGCCGAAATGAAATATGTCGTCGTTCATTTGCACAAGTTGCTGCAACCCGGCGCGTAAATCCCGCAATGGACGTTACCCTGACCCCATCAGGGTGACGTCAAAGCCTTAGGCGTTACGATAGCGCCACAGCAACAATGGCCGTGCCAGCGCTAATCCCATCACAAAACCGCCTATATGCGACCAGATGGCAATGGCGATGCCTAATCCCGGTCCGACAAAGCCCATTGCGAGGTTCAGACCAATCCACGCAAAGGTCAGATGCAGCGGACGCGCGATCGCTGCAGGAACCGGCCCCCAAGGCTTTGGCTGCCTGTTCGGGAACAGCAACAGATACGCCCCAATGACACCCGATATCGCGCCGCTTGCGCCGATGGCAGGCGCCATCATATCCAGTGACATCGGCAATTGCAGATATGCCGCGAGCCACTCAGTACCCGCAGCAGCATAAGCCGACACCATATACAGTGCCAAGAAGAGACCGCCGCCCAAAACGCGCTCAACCATTTTGCCGATCAGCAAAAGCATCAGCATGTTCATGATGACATGCGCCATCCCGCCATGCAAAAATGCCGCCGTGAGCGGCGTAAGCAACGCGGGCACGAGAAATGTTATGTCCGCAAACGCAGAGCTATCACCGCTTAAACGGGCGGGAAAAAGCCCGCCAGCAACGACAGCATATTGCCACAAGGACGGCACCAACAAAATGGCAGCTATTGCCAGATTGATGATAACCAGCGCGTTGGTGACAGGTCCGCGGGGAAACTGCATGTCAAATATTACGGCGCTTCATGACGAAACGCATGTTCAGATGAACTCGATTTTGGATACGAGATAGAATTTGTCACCCGATGGTACCGTCACTTCGACTTCATCGTCGGCGATACGCCCGATAAGCGCGCGGCCCAATGGCGAGTTGTACGAAATACGACCCGCCTTTGCATCGGCTTCGGTTTCACCGACAAGTTGATAGCGCACAGGCTTGTCATCTTCGTCCAACAACGTCACCGTTGCGCCGAAGACAATCTTGTCGCCAGACAAAGTTGTCGGATCGATGATTTGTGCACGGCCAATTTTGTCTTCGATTTCTGAAATCGCAGCTTCAACCTGACCCTGGCGTTCCTTGGCGGCGTGATATTCGGCATTTTCCGACAGATCGCCATGCGCACGCGCTTCCTCAATTGCTTCCACAATCAACGGCCGCTCATCACGAAGGCGTTTCAAGTCGGTTGTCAGCTTTTCATAGCCTTCAGCCAACATCGGATATTTCTCAAAACTCGCCATCAGGCAAAACCCTTCGTCACAAAAACATCCCGACCGGAGAAATGATAACCATCAATCCGATATGCAGTTCAATTGTCGGGGAACGATACTGCTCGTGTTAATAATAGTCTTGAAGTGGCCGAACTTCAAGTTGCCGTTGCTGCAGTGCCGCAATCGCCTGTGCAACCGCAATGCTTCCTGCGGCTGTTGTATATTGCGAAACCTTGCCAACCAACGCGGAACGGCGGATTTCTTCGCTGTCTTTCAGGCTCTGCCAACCTTCGGTGGTGTTGAAGATCAGGTGGATTTCACCATCTTTAATCTTGTCGACGATATGCGGGCGGCCCTGCGCGACCTTGTTCACGCGGTCGACCTCTATCCCTTGCTCACGCAGATAATTGGCTGTGCCGTCGGTTGCGCATACGTTAAAGCCGCACGCAATCGCTTGTTTGACCGCTGGAACGATAACCGGCTTGTCTGTGTCTTTCACCGAAACGAACAGCTTCCCGCCCATCGGTGGCGGCATCCGCGCGCCGATCTGCGATTTGGCAAAGGCCGTCGCAAAATCGCGATCGATACCCATGACTTCGCCTGTTGATTTCATTTCAGGCGAAAGGACGGGGTCAACACCGGGGAAACGATCAAACGGGAATACTGCTTCCTTGACCGCGATATAGTCGATGTCGAGGTTGATGGGTGGCAAGTCTTTCAGCTTTTCCCCCGCCATAACGCGCGCGGCGATCTTGGCGATAGGTGCGCCGATGGCCTTTGCGACGAATGGCACGGTCCGGCTGGCACGTGGATTGACCTCAATCAGGTACACCTCGCCATCCTTGACCGCGAACTGGATGTTCATCAGGCCTCGGACGTGCAGGTTGACCGCAAGCAATTCGGTCTGGCGGCGGATTTCTGCAATGATGTTATCGGGCAGGCTGTACGGCGGGATGGTGCACGCGGAATCGCCGCTGTGGACACCAGCTTCCTCAATATGCTGCAATATGCCGGCAACAACGACTTCGTCGCCATCGCACAAAGCATCCACATCCACCTCAATGGCGTCACGCAAATAGCTGTCGATCAATACCGGCGAGTCGCCCGAGACGATCACGGCCGTTTGGATGTAATTTTCCAGCTGCGCCTGCGTATCGACGATTTCCATCGCGCGCCCGCCAAGGACGTAAGACGGCCGCATCAGCACGGGGTAGCCGATGTTCTCGGCAACCTTAATGGCTTCGTCACGGCTGCGCGCAATACCGTTTTCGGGCTGCTTGAGCTTCAGCTTGTTGATAAGCGCCGCAAAGCGTTCACGGTCTTCGGCCAGATCGATGGCGTCGGGCGATGTGCCCAAAATCGGGATTCCAGCCGCTTCAAGCGCCTTTGCAAGGTTCAGCGGGGTCTGCCCACCGAACTGGACGATGACGCCCTTCAGCGTGCCGTTCTGCTGTTCGACATGCAGGATTTCCAGCACGTCTTCCGCTGTCAGCGGCTCGAAATATAAACGATCGCTGGTGTCATAATCGGTCGACACGGTTTCAGGATTGCAGTTGACCATGATCGTTTCATAACCCGCATCCGCCAATGCAAAACAGGCGTGAACGCAGCAATAATCGAACTCAATCCCCTGCCCGATGCGGTTCGGACCACCGCCAAGGATGACAACCTTCTCACGATCCGTGGGCTGGCTCTCGCATTCCGGCGTGCCAAAGCTTGGCGCTTCATAGGTCGAATACATATAAGGCGTTTTGGCTTCGAACTCCGCAGCGCAGGTATCGATGCGTTTGAACACAGGGCGCACGCCCAATTTGTGGCGCAATGCCCGCACTTCATCTTCGGTCACCGCGCCAGCAATCGCGCGCGCAGCCTGCATGGCAATGCCGGAACCACGGCGGACAGCGGTTTCCATGCCTGGGCGGATATTGACCGATTCCAGCGCCAGATAGGCAAGCCGCTTATCCGAAAAGCCCATGGCTTTCAGACGGCGAAGCGCCTCGGGCGTATTGGGTAAACCGTTCGTCTTGACGTCATTTTCCGCCGCGACGATTTCTTCTAGCCGTTCAAGGAACCACGGATCGAACTTCGCAATCGCATGAATTTCGGCAACGCTCATGCCCTCGCGCAGCGCCTGTGCCGCGAGCAACAGCCGGTCTGGCGTTGCACGGCTCAATTCGGCAGAAAGCTGATCTTTCGATGCCCCCTTCAGCGCGTCGACATAATTAAAGCCTGAAAGCCCGGTTTCCAGTCCACGAAGCGCCTTTTGCAGGCTTTCGTGGATATTGCGGCCAATCGCCATCACTTCGCCCACGGACTTCATCGCCGTGTGCAACAATGGCTCGGCACCCTTGAACTTTTCAAAGGCAAAGCGCGGGATTTTGGTGACGACATAATCAATCGTCGGTTCGAACGACGCTGGTGTTGCGCCGGTAATATCGTTGGTAATTTCGTCGAGCGTGAAGCCAACCGCCAGCTTCGCCGCAACCTTGGCAATCGGGAAGCCCGTGGCTTTCGATGCAAGCGCCGACGAACGCGATACGCGCGGGTTCATTTCAATAACGATCAGGCGGCCATCCTTCGGATTGACTGCGAACTGTACGTTCGAACCACCTGTTTCTACACCGATTTCACGCAAGCAGGCGATGCTCGCGTTGCGCATAATCTGATATTCTTTGTCGGTCAGCGTCAGCGCTGGCGCAACCGTTATGGAATCGCCGGTATGCACGCCCATTGGGTCGATATTTTCAATCGAGCAGATGATGATGGCATTGTCCGCACGGTCGCGCACGACTTCCATCTCATATTCTTTCCAACCGAGCAGCGATTCCTCAATCAGCACTTCGGTCGTTGGCGATGCATCAAGGCCGCCGGTCACGATCTTGATAAACTCGTCGCGGTTGTAGGCAATCCCGCCGCCGGTGCCGCCCATGGTGAAGCTTGGGCGAATGATCGATGGCAGGCCCGTGCGCTCAAGCACCTCAAGGGCTTCTTCCATCGAATGCGCGATACCCGAACGCGCCGATTCCAGACCGATTTTGGTCATCGCGTCGCGGAACTTGATTCGGTCCTCAGCCTTGTCGATAGCTTCTGCATCGGCGCCGATCATCGCAACGCCATATTTCGCCAGCGTGCCGTCGTTGAACAAAGCCAAGGCGACGTTCAAAGCGGTCTGCCCACCCATCGTCGGCAACACCGCGTCTGGGCGTTCTTTTTCGATGATCTTGGCAACGATTTCGGGCGTAATCGGCTCGACATAGGTCGCGTCGGCCATATCCGGATCAGTCATGATCGTCGCCGGATTGGAATTGACGAGGATGATGCGATAGCCCTCTTCGCGCAACGCCTTGCACGCCTGAGTCCCCGAATAATCAAACTCGCAAGCCTGCCCAATGATGATGGGGCCAGCGCCGATGATGAGGATGGATTTTATGTCAGTACGTTTGGGCATTTAATTCATATTTCCAAAGGCCCCAGTCGCACTTTCACGAATACGACAGAGTGTAGAGGATGTCAGTGCGCAGCACATGGAATAGAGGGCCGGCATTAGGCTATTCACCCCATCATCCCCGCAAATTTTTCGAACAGATAATGGCTGTCCTGCGGGCCAGGTGAGGCTTCTGGGTGATATTGCACCGAAAACGCTGGCTGGTCTGCGAGTTCAAAGCCGCAATTGCTGCCGTCGAACAGGCTGATATGCGTAGCCTTGGCATTGGAGGGCAAGGTATCTGCGTCCACGGCAAAGCCATGGTTCATGCTGGTAATCTCGACCGCGCCGTCGCTCAGGCGCTTGACCGGATGGTTCGCGCCGCGGTGGCCCTGATGCATCTTCTCGGTCTTTGCGCCGACCGCGAGGCCAAGCATCTGATGCCCAAGGCAAATGCCGAACAACGGCTTTTTGGTGTCCAGCCACTGCTTGATCACAGGCACGGCATATACGCCAGTCGCGGCGGGGTCGCCGGGGCCGTTCGACAGGAACAGGCCGTCGGGCGCATGCGCCATGATTTCGTCGAACGTTGCAGTTGCGCTCACGATCGTGACGTCGCAACCGACATCAACCAAATTGCGCAGGATATTGTGCTTTATCCCATAATCGATGGCGACGACTTTTTTGCGGCCCTTAGCAGGTTCGGCATAGCCAGAACCAAGCTTCCAAAGCCCCTGATCCCAACCATACGTCTGCAACGTCGTTACATCCTTGGCGAGGTCCATGCTTTCCAAGCCAGCCCACGCTTTTGCGCGTGCGAGCAATGCAGGCACATCAAAATCGCCGCTCGCCGAATGTGCAATCACGGCGTTTGGCGCGCCGGCCACGCGGATGAGCCGCGTCAGTGCGCGGGTATCAACGCCCGAAATGCCGATACGGCCATTGGCTTTCATCCACGCATCAAAATGCTGCGTGCTGCGGAAATTGGATGGGACTGTCACGTCCTGACGCACGATAGCGCCAAGGGCATGCGGGTTCAGTGCCTCAGCATCTTCAGGGTTGGTGCCGACATTGCCAATATGCGGGAAGGTGAAGTTAATGATCTGTCCCGCATAAGACGGGTCGGTCATCACTTCCTGATATCCGGTCATAGCTGTGTTGAAGCAAACTTCACCGACGGCTTGACCTTCAGCGCCAAAGCCCTTGCCCCAGATGACTTCCCCGGACGCCAGAACCAATACCCCCGTCGCTCCAGAAGGCGCGCGCGAAGAAATGGGGTCGGCCATGATGGGGTCGCTCCTGTGAGACGGATTACAGCAATGTCGCTAAGGGATTGCGCCTAGAGACGGCGGGCGGATGCGTCAATCTGGAAATCGACAAAGCTGTGGAATATGTCATTTTAACTTTGCATTCTCTGCGCCTCTGCGTGCAAAAATCGGATTTACGCAGAGGTGCAGAGGACGCAGACATTGTTTGCGCAGGCATGTCGGCTTAAGGCCATGCGCATAACGTTGATTGAAATGAGATTATAATGATTCGTGATACCATCAAGGCCGCCCAAATTACCGCGATGAAGGCTGGCGAAAAAGACCGGCTCGCCGCCGTTCGCCTTATCCTCGCCAAAATCAAAGACCGCGATATCGAACTGCGCACCGCATCGCAGCAGCCCGACGATGACGCGATGGTGGTTGAGGTCATGCAGAAGATGATCAAGCAACGCCGCGAATCTATCGCGCTGTATGAACAGGGCGGACGCGTTGAGCTGGCCGCGATTGAAGCCGCAGAGCTTGCGATCATCGAAGATTTCCTGCCCGCACAAATGAGCGACGCCGAAACCAGCGCAGCCATCGAAGGCATCAAGGCGGAACTCGGCGCCGAATCCCTGAAAGACATGGGCCGTGTCATGGCGACCTTAAAAGAACGCCATGGCCCGCAACTCGACATGATCAAGGCAAGCAGCCTTGTGAAGGCGGCGTTGTCGTAAAAATGCTCCCTTCCCGCCTGCGTGAGGGGAATAACTTCGCATGACCCTCACCCCGCAATGGCTTGATGAACTGCGGTCGCGGACGACGCTTTCCGCGTTGATTGGCCGCACCGTAAAGGTAACCAAGGCGGGGCGCGAGTTTAAGGCATGTTGTCCGTTCCATAATGAGAAGTCGCCAAGCTTCACGATCAACGATGAAAAAGGCTTCTACCATTGCTTTGGCTGTTCCGCGCATGGCGATGCCATTCGGTGGATGACCGATCAACGCGGCCTGTCGTTCATGGACGCGATCAAGGAATTGGCCGCAGAAGCCGGGATGGAGGTCCCCGCCCCTGACCCCAAAGCCGCCCAGCGCGCCGAAAAAGCGAACAGCCTGTATGACGTGATGACGTCAGCGCAGGACTGGTTCGTTGCGCAGCTGCAAAGCCCCGATGGCGCAGGTGCGCGAGCCTATTTGAAAAAGCGCGGGTTCACCGAAAAAACCGTCCGCAATTTCGGCTTCGGACTGGCGCCCGATAGTCGCACAGCATTGAAATCAGCGCTGAAGCAATATGGCGATGCCATGCTGGTTGAGGCGGGGTTGCTGATCGCGGTTGAGGGCAAGGATCCTTACGACCGGTTTCGCGGCCGGCTGATGATACCCATTCGCGACCCGCGCGGCCGCGTGATTGCGTTTGGCGGACGGATATTGGGCGATGGTGAGCCCAAATATCTCAATTCCCCCGATACGCCTTTGTTCGACAAGGGGCGCACGCTCTACAATCTGGACAAATGCTCGCCCGCATCGCGCCAGACTGGCCGCGTCATTGTGGTCGAAGGCTATATGGACGTCATTGCGATTGCGCAGGCCGGCTTTGGTGACGCGGTTGCGCCATTGGGGACCGCACTGACCGAGCAGCAAATCCAAATGCTCTGGCGCATGACCGAAAAACCGCTGCTGTGCTTCGATGGGGACTCAGCTGGGCAGAAAGCCGCGATGCGCGCGGCATTGCGTGCCCTGCCCTTGCTTAAGCCTGGGCACAGCCTTCAGTTCGTAACGTTGCCAGATGGGCAGGATCCGGACGACCTTGTGAAGGCATCGGGTGCAAAGGCCCTCACTGCGCTTCTGGAGGCGTCTGAGCCGCTTGTGGAGCGATTGTGGAAGGCGGAGGTGTCCGCAAGCCCCCTGGACACGCCAGAGGACCGTGCGGGGCTTAAACAGCGCCTTGGTGTCCATATGGCAACGATCACGGACGGAGAAATCAAACGGCATTATGCGGATGCATTTCGCGAGCGGTTCGATAATCTTTTTGCGCAACGCAGAAACGCACCGCCGGCACGCTTCACCAAAACGCCAACAAACAATTGGCGAAAGCCACTGATATTGCCGCCCGGCGCAGAGACCAAGAGTTTCAATGCAAAGGGATCGGATTTCTTAGTGCAAGGTGTGCTTGGCGCATTGCTGCGTAATCCGTCCATGATACGGCAGCATCATGAAGCATTGAGTGACTTCGTTCCGCCCGACCCGAATCACGCCGCTTTGCTCAACATCATGCTGAATGAATCTTTTGCCAAAGAATCGCTTGATACCGACGGCCTAATTACCATATTGGACAAGAAGTTGTATAATGTCGCATCGACGCTGCTCCACAGCAATGGCAAGGTCTTTGCCTTCAATCGTGGGGAGTTCGGTTCGGGGGGCGACGGATTATCCAGCGTTTCAAAAGATTTGGGTGAAGCTATCAGGCTGATGAAGCAGCGTCCCGCGCTCGAAGAAGCACTGGAACGCGCTACACGGTTGGCGAGTTTAGAGATGACGGAAGAAACTTTTGCCGAACAGCAAAGGTTACGTCACGAAAAGAAGGCATTTGACGATCGCATTATCGCATTTTTCAGTCGTGATGCGGGCGATTTATGACAGTATCGGGGAATTATTTTGGCAAGTCGCGTAAACGAGAATGAAGAAGATATGGCCGAAAACGGTGATGCACCGCTGATTGACCTGAACGATGCGACCGTCAAAAAATTGCTAGCCAAGGCAAAACGCCGCGGATTCCTGACCTATGACGAATTAAATGCTGCTTTGCCGCAGGATCAGATGTCTTCCGAACAGATCGAAGACGTCATGTCCGCCATCAACGATATGGGCGTGCAGATCGTCGAGAATGACGAAGCCGGCGAAGATGGCGAGGACGAGCAGGAAGAGGAAGAAGTCGAAACCGTCGACAATATCTCTGAAAATGACCCACGCTCCCTGACCAGCACGGTCAAGAAAACCGGAACGGGCGAACGTACCGATGACCCAGTGCGCATGTATTTGCGCGAAATGGGCGCGGTTGAATTGCTGTCGCGCGAAGGCGAAATCGCCATTGCAAAGCGCATTGAATCGGGCCGCGACACGATGATTCTCGGCCTCTGCGAGAGCCCAATCACCTTCCACGCCATTATTGACTGGTCGAACGCGCTTAACGACGGCGAAATGCAGCTTCGCGAGATCCTTGACCTTGACGCCATGTTGTCGAAAGCGCCTGAAACGCTGACCGACGACGAGGAAGAAGAAGGCGACGGGGAAATCAGCGAAAAAACCGCTGGCGTCACTTACAAGGAAGAAGACGAGGTCGACGAAGAGCCGGAATCGGCGAGCGACGACGATGATATGACCGAGCGGCGTTCACGTCCGGTTGAAGAAGAGGAAGAAGACAACACGCTCAGCCTCGCGCAGATGGAAGAAGCGTTGAAGCCTGCGGCATTGGAGCGTTTTGCTAAGATAGCCTCTTTGTTCAAGAAATTCTCGAACATTCAGCTTGAGCGGATGCGTGCTTTGAACGCCGGCGAAGAGTTTTCGTCAGCTTCCGAAATTAAGTATCACAAATTACGTGAAGAATTGACTGCGGAAGTCGAAAGCGTCCAGTTCCACGCGAACAAAATCGAATATCTGGTCGACCAATTATATTCGTTCAACCGCCGCTTGACCGCGCTTGGTGGTCAAATGCTGCGTTTGGCCGAGCGTCACAAGGTTCCACGCAAGGCATTCCTTGACAGCTATATGGGCCGTGAGCTCGACGAAAATTGGCTGGCCGAAGTTTCCAACCTCGACAAAAAATGGACGGCGTTCGCGACGAACGAAGCCGAAGGCGTTGAGCGCATTCGCATCGAAATAGCCGACATTGCCGCGAATACCGGCATGTCGCTGGGTGAATTCCGCCGCATCGTCAACATGGTGCAAAAGGGCGAGCGCGAAGCGCGCATTGCAAAGAAGGAAATGGTCGAAGCCAATCTGCGCCTCGTTATTTCCATCGCGAAGAAGTATACGAACCGCGGCCTTCAGTTCCTTGATCTCATTCAAGAGGGCAATATCGGCCTCATGAAGGCGGTCGATAAATTTGAATATCGCCGTGGGTACAAGTTCAGCACCTACGCGACATGGTGGATTCGTCAGGCGATTACGCGGTCGATTGCCGACCAAGCCCGTACCATCCGCATTCCAGTGCATATGATCGAAACGATCAACAAGCTGGTGCGCACAAGCCGTCAGTTCTTGCACGAACAAGGCCGAGAGCCGACACCTGAGGAAATGGCCGAGCGCCTTTCCATGCCGCTGGAAAAAGTGCGCAAGGTCATGAAGATTGCGAAGGAGCCGATCTCACTCGAAACGCCAATTGGCGACGAGGAAGACAGCCATCTTGGGGACTTCATCGAAGACAAAAACGCGATCATTCCCGTCGATGCCGCCATTCAGGCGAACTTGAAGGAAACCGTGACCCGCGTTCTGGCGTCGTTGACACCGCGCGAAGAGCGCGTGCTGCGCATGCGTTTTGGTATCGGCATGAACACCGACCATACATTGGAAGAAGTTGGTCAACAGTTCAGCGTTACCCGCGAACGTATTCGTCAGATCGAAGCAAAAGCGCTCCGCAAGCTGAAGCACCCAAGCCGCAGCCGCAAAATGCGCAGCTTCCTCGACCAATAAGCGTCGGCCTGCTGCTTTTATATCTCTGAACGGTTGAGGTTATAAGCTGGATCCCTGTGCTCTTGCACGGGTTTCCTGTAGCCATTGCGGGAATAGTGTGCGGGCAATCTGGCGGGAGCAATGTTGCAAAACGAAATGCGCGCGACCTGCCCGTACCCCCGGGCGTAAACTATTATATTGCATAACGCGGTGGGCCCACTTAACGAATTAATCGTTCGATTAACAAACGGGGTCCGTCCATGCGCTTTGAAGGCACTGATAATTACGTCGCAACTGATGATCTGAAAGTTGCCGTAAACGCAGCCACGCGGTTACGCCGCCCGCTTCTCGTTAAAGGCGAACCTGGCACCGGTAAGACCGTGCTGGCGCAGGAAATCGCGACCGCACTCAATGCGCCGTTGATTGAATGGAACATCAAATCCACGACCAAGGCTTATCAAGGGCTGTATGAATATGATGCCGTTGCCCGTTTGCGCGATAGCCAATTGGGCGATGAGCGCGTTCACGACATCAAAAATTACATCAAGAAGGGCAAGCTTTGGGAAGCGTTCACCGCGCCTCAGTTACCCGTTCTTTTGATCGACGAAATCGACAAGGCCGACATCGAGTTTCCGAACGACTTGCTTCAGGAACTCGATCGCATGGAATTCTTTGTGTACGAAACACAGGAAACGGTAAAAGCGGTCGAGCGCCCGATCGTCATCATTACCTCGAACAATGAAAAGGAACTGCCTGACGCGTTTCTGCGCCGTTGTTTCTTCCATTATATCAAATTCCCTGACCGCACGACGATGCAGTCCATCATTGATGTCCACTTCCCCGGCATCCAAAAAATGCTGGTGTCGAAGGCCATGGACATTTTTTACGAAGTTCGGGACGTCCCCGGCCTCAAGAAAAAGCCAAGCACCAGCGAATTGCTCGATTGGCTAAAGCTGTTGCTGCACGAAGACATGCCACTTGATGTCCTGCAGTCACGCGACCCAACAAAGGCCATTCCGCCACTGCACGGCGCGCTGCTCAAGAATGAGCAGGACGTGATGCTGTTTGAACGACTGGCCTTTATGGCACGGCGGCCAAACAGCTAAACTGCGCCTTATTTAGACGCTGTAAGCGATTTCAAAATCGCCCCAACGGCGTCCATTTATGCGCAATGGGACATATACGTTACGCATGACCTTATATGAATGGCCGTCGCCTTCGTGGCGAAATACGGCCATCATATAGTCCTGCTCGCTTGTTTTCGCAGGGATATCCAACGGGTCCTGAATGACGCGACCGTTGCGGCAATATTTCGTGTCATGCGCGATATCGCCCGTTGGCGGTCGCGAGAGCTCTTTCAACTGAACGGGTAAGAAGCCTTTAAGGCTGCTGCACACCACCGACGTTATTTCGTCGGGATTACTGTCTTTGACGGCTTCGATAAATGGCTGCCAATGTTGTTCCGCCCATGGTGTCAGCTTCGATGTAAAGCGCGGCGGATTACTGCCTTCGATGGGACGCAGATCGGTATCAAACAACGCCTCTAACGTCAGTGTACCATCCGCGATTGCGGCTTCGGTCAATGCTTTCACTTCTTCGGCCTTTTGGCGGGCCAGCTCGACAAATTCACTATCGCGCTTTGACAAACCGCTGTGCACAATATGGTCAAACATCTTGTTTGCCTGCATTTCGAGACCACCGATCTGGCTATGCGCACACACAACAGCAGCAAACATTTCGCCATTGGCGCCTTCGACCGCATCACGAACATTTTGCGAATCGACCAGTCCACGGTGAATTTGTGCGGTGCTGTCCGCAATCTCTCGGTTGTGATCACCCACCTTGGCAACGACATCGCTCACGCCATAAATGAGCTCCTGAAGGCCCGAGAACTGCTCTTGCGCGGCGCCGCTTGTCGATACACCCTCCTCGATTTCCACGACAAATTTCGCGGCTTCATGCGAAAGGGAGTTTACCGTTCCGGTTATTTCCACCGCAGCGCGCCGCGTATCATGCGTCAGCTTTTTGACTTCAGCTGCCACGACCGCGAACGTCTGCCCAGCGGCCCCCGCCTTTTCCGCCTCAATCGCGGCGTTGAGCGCCAGCATGTTGGTCGTGCGCGCAATCGAATCAATTGATTGCGACACCCGCTTCACTTGCTCCATCGCTGCTGCAAAACCGGTGATATGCGAACCAAGGCTCATGATGAGACTGATGAGTTCCGAAAAGCTCGCCAATGATAGCTGAACCGTGTCATGCCCCGTCTTCAGCTTTGCGACAGCGGCTTCGGCCAAATTCCTTGCATCTCGGGTCGCCTGCGCAACCTCTGCGATGTCCGCATCAAGTGCTTGCGTCAGCTCGGTCATCTCGCCGTGCCTCGCCTTGAGCCAATCTGCGGATTGTAGCGCCTGTTCGAGCACACCTGCAGCTTCGGCACAGCCAACGGTAACCTCACCACATATCTGTGCGGTTTCGTGGATCCAGTGATTTTCACTCAATGCGACTTTTTCCATTTTCATGGCTTTGGCACCTTGTTCTGTCGTTTGTAACGGGGCCAACCCCAATATGGTTATCACAGAGTTAATCGCCGGTTGTTGACGGCGCGTGTCGAAACAGCCAAAAGCTTTAACTGGTCAATTAAACAGGAGCCTGCCGGTGTTTTTCTCATTCATGGAAGAGTTGCGGTCCGCCGGTATATCCGCTTCATTGAAGGAGCATCTTGCGCTTCTCGCCGCTTTGGATGCCGATGTTATCGACCAAAGCCCCGAGGAATTTTATTATTTGGCCCGCGCCACACTGGTGAAGGACGAAGCGCTTTTGGACCGTTTCGACCAAGTATTTGGCAAGGTTTTCCAAGGTGTATTCACTGAATATGGCCAAAACGATGTCGATGTACCCGCCGATTGGTTGAAGGCGATTGCCGAGAAATATCTGTCGCCAGAGGAAATGGCGAAGATCGAAAAAATGGGTAGCTGGGACGAGCTGATGGAGACGCTGAAAAAGCGGCTTGAGGAGCAGGAAAAGCGCCACGAAGGCGGCAACAAATGGGTCGGAACCGGCGGCACATCTCCTTATGGCAATTCGGGCTACAATCCCGAAGGCGTCCGCATTGGCGGCGAATCCAAGCACAAGCGTGCCGTAAAGGTTTGGGACAAGCGCGAGTTCCAGAATCTGGACAACACGCGAGAACTGGGCACCCGCAACATCAAGATCGCGATGCGCCGGCTGCGCCGCTTTGCCCGCGACGGCGCAGTTGAAGAGCTCGATATCGACGGCACAATCAATGGCACAGCACGTAAAGGCTGGTTGGACATTCAAATGCGCCCCGAACGCCGCAATGCGATAAAGGTGCTGCTGATGCTGGACGTCGGCGGGTCCATGGATCCGTTTATCAAACTTTGCGAAGAACTCTTCAGTGCGGCCACTAGCGAGTTCAAAAACCTGGAATTTTTCTATTTCCACAACTGTCCCTATGAAGGCGTGTGGAAAGACAATAAGCGCCGGTTTAGCGAACGCACACCGATGTGGGATCTCCTGCACAAATTCCCCCACGACTATAAAGTGGTCATGGTCGGCGATGCGTCAATGAGCCCTTATGAAATCACGCATCCCGGCGGTTCGGTGGAGCATTTCAACGAAGAGTCCGGCGCTGTCTGGATGAACCGGATTACGAACACCTATCCCGCCACGGTCTGGCTTAACCCCGTGCCCGAAAAACAATGGGGCTATTCGCAGTCCACCAAAATCATCAAGGAATTGATGAACGACCGGATGTACCCGTTGACACTCGAAGGTCTTGATGACGCGATGCGCGAGTTAAGCCGGAAGCACGGCCACTAATACAAAAGATATTGCCCGCGTTTCTCGCGCCAATCCTGCTCATCGGCTGACGTCATTGCGTCCAGTTGATCGGGCGTGCTGTCGGGTGCATCGACCCATTCACGCAATGCGGGGCCGCCGTTAATGACGTCAATGGCGAGCTTGCCGAATTCATATTCATACGGAAAGTCGCGCCACAAATCATATTCGGGATAGAGCCGCCGGATGGCTTTGAATGCCAATGCCTGGATCCGCCACGGTTGGAACGCGTCATGGTCATATGATGGACCTTCTGCGTGGATATGCACACCATGACACAGTTGATGCACATGCTTGTGAAATGTCGGTTCGAACCAAATTTCCCGAAGCGTGCAGCCATTCAGCCATTGCGGCGCAAACGCCCGCATTTCGGCGATTACGTCGCGCGCGTTAATGTCCGGCGCGCCGAATATCTCCAGCGGACGGGTCGTTCCCCTGCCCTCTGACAATGTAGCCCCTTCCAGCAACACTGTGCCCGCATAAGCGCGCGCCATGTTGATGTTGGGTGCATTGGGGCTTGGGTTGATCCATATCCGATCGTCAGGCCAGCCATATCCGGGTGCCGCGTCTGGTTCATAACCCGCCATTTCAATAACGCGGTAATCGACGTCGATCTCGTAATGATCGATAAACCAATGCCCGATCTCTCCCAAAGTCATGCCGTGCCGCATGGGCATTGGGCCCGCACCAACAAAGCTCTCCCAACCCTTTTGCAGCGTCAGCCCCTCTACGGGACGGCCAGCAGGGTTCGGGCGATCCAATACCCAAACCGCTTTGCCATGCGCGGCAGATGCCTCAAGCACATAGAGCAGCGTCGTAATAAACGTATAAATCCGGCAGCCCAGATCCTGAAGGTCGATCAGGATGACATCAAAGGTCTCCATAGACTCGACGGAAGGGCGCCGCACTTCGCCATAGAGGCTGAATATCGGGATACCGAGGACAGGGTCGGTGAAGTCGGGCGACTCCATCATATTGTCTTGCTTATCACCCCGAAGGCCATGTTGGGGGCCAAAGGCGGATGTCACATTAACATCGTCCAGCGCTGCCAATGCGTCCAGTGCGTGCGTCAGGTCTGCTGTCACCGATGCTGGATGGGCCAGTAACGCCACACGTTTACCCGCTAATGGCTTGCGAAGTTCTGGCTCCGTAAGGAGGCGATCAATTCCAAATTTCATGCCGCGCTTCGTGCCTCCAGTTGCAGGGCAAAGCAATCCTTATGATGAAAATCCGCTTTCCCCGGTGGGTGCGCGAGTGCCCAATAGGTGGTACGTCCACCCTTGTCCGCGATAACGGCACTGAACCCGGCCATTATATCCACCGTGCGCAAAGATTCGGGCAGGTCCACTGTGACCGTCATTTCGAATACGCCCTCCCCCGCCATGTAATTTATGTGCGGCGGCGCGCAGGCAAGCTCGGTCATGCCTTCCCGGTATCCGGTAAAGGCATATGCCGCCCATTGTCCCGACGGCGCGAAGTTGAATTCGACATAGCTGCCGTCATCGGCACGGCCGCAAAACAGTTCAAAACATGTGTGTTTCCAAAGTCCGTCCGTGCGTTCCGGTTGCGCAACTTCAGCGAAGTGTATCCCATCAATCAACCCGTGCAGCGTGTATTTTATCCGCAAACGACCGGCTTCGGCGCGATCAACATGCATGGCTATTCCGCCTACAAAACCCTTTTCGCTCAGCGGATGACATTGCAGCACCGTTTCGGTCATCGAATTATTGGCCAATGTCGAAACTCCATGCTAGGCGCTAACGCGCTATGACTGCTTATAAATCTGATCTTCTTCGCCAGCTTGATGCACGCGGCTACATCCACCAAACAACGGACGCGGCGGCGCTTGATGCGCTTGCGTCCAAAGAGATTGTTCCGGGATATATCGGCTTCGATGCGACTGCGCCATCGCTTCATGTCGGAAATCTGGTGTCCATCATGTTGCTGCGCAGATTGCAGCAGGCTGGACACAAGCCCGTCGTGGTCATGGGCGGCGGCACGACGCGTATTGGTGACCCGACGGGCAAAGACGAAGTCCGCAAGATGCTGACCGATGAAACCATCGAAGCCAACATTTCTTCGATACGCACGGCGTTTGAGCAGTTTCTAACCTTTGGCGATGGTCCGACCGATGCCGTGATGGTCAACAACCATGACTGGTTGGGTCAGTTGGGATATATCCAACTGCTGCAAGAAGTTGGCACCCATTTTACCGTCAACCGGATGCTGACATTTGATTCGGTCAAGCTGCGGCTTGAGCGAGAGCAGCCCATGACGTTCCTTGAATTCAACTATATGATTTTGCAGGGATATGACTTCCGTCATCTCAGCAAGACAATGGGCGTCCGTTTGCAAATGGGCGGATCGGATCAATGGGGCAATATCATCAACGGTATGGAATTGGCGCGCCGGATGGACGGCGCAGAGGTGTTCGGCCTAACAACGCCCCTGATCACCAAAGCCGATGGATCGAAGATGGGCAAGTCCGTTTCTGGCGCGGTTTGGCTCAATCGCGAACAGCTGCCTGATTATGATTATTGGCAGTTCTGGCGCAATACGGACGACCGCGATGTGGGCAAGTTCCTGCGCCTTTTCACCGATTTGCCGATCGACGAAATCGAACGCTTGGAATCGCTTGCGGGCTCCGAAATCAACGTTGCCAAGATTGCACTGGCGAACGCCGCGACCGAATTGTGCCGTGGTGCCAAGGCATCTGCGCTTGCCGCTGAAACGGCACGAAAAACCTTTGAAGAAGGAACGTCAGGCGGGGATTTGCCGACGATTGACGTCAGCGCCGAGATTTCAGTGATTGACGCGTTGGTGGCGCTGAATTTCGTGGCATCCAAAAAAGAAGCGCGCAGAATGATCCAAGGCGGCGGCGCGCGGGTTGCCGATGCAGCTATCACTGACGAAAATGCGGTGATTTCGGCACAGGCTGAACCGGTCAAAATTTCTGCTGGCAAGAAAAAGCACGGCCTCATTCGCTTCGGATAAGCGCGTCGGTAAAATTGTGAAGCGTGGTTTTACCAAATCTTTGGAACTTGGCGGTACGGTGATTAACCAACAATAATTACCGCACGAGGCCGCAAAACATGGCGCAAGCAGTTCCGAACCCTGATCTGGATTTCCGCATGGCGGCCCGTCACCGCGCGAACCACACCGTCATAGCCGAGAGTAAATTGCGCGGTGACACGCAAATTCACATCATCAACGTCTCCGCGCATGGCTTCATGATCGACGATAACCCCGGCTTCGAAGGTGGGGAGCGCGTCGAACTTCGGTTGCCCGTCATCGGCAGAATCGAGGCGCTGGTTATCTGGACGTCGGACAACCGCGCCGGTTTTCAGTTTGAACGCGTGTTACGTTTACCCCATTTTGTTGAGCTGCTTAAAATCATCTCGCCAAAGCTGCGCTAACCGCCGCGCAGCGTAGCCACACCGGCATCTCGTTCAAATAGATAGAGAGCCACACGCGCGGCCTGCCCACGCGGACCATCAAGTCCGCCATCGCGTTCCAACAAAAGCCGCGCATCATCTGCCGCAACGCCGATAAGTTCACGCACTTGCTCTGGCGTGGCAACGCGAAACGGGCTGTCGCCCGATTGGCGCGTTCCCAGCAATTCGCCGGCACCGCGCAGCTTGAGATCTTCCTCGGCGATACGAAATCCGTCATTGGTCTCGCGCATAAGCGCAAGACGCGCGCGCGCCGTCTCACCAATTTGCGTCGTACGCACCAGAACACAGACCGATTTCTCTGATCCGCGACCGACCCGCCCGCGCAGCTGATGCAATTGCGCGAGCCCAAAGCGATCCGCGGCCTCTATAACCATCAGGCTGGCATTAGGGACATCAACGCCAACTTCGATGACCGTCGTCGCCACAAGCAACCGTGTCTCGCCCGCAACGAAGCGTTCCATAACCGCGTCTTTTTCGGCACCCCGCATACGCCCGTGCACCAACGCAACCTGCGGTCCAAAACGTAAGCGCAGCATTTCTGCGCGCTGTTCGGCGGCAGCAAGGTCGCTCTTGTCGCTTTCTTCGACCAAGGGGCACACCCAAAACGCCTGTTTCCCTGCGGCGAGATGGCGGGCAACGCCGTCAATCAATTCAGCGAGCCGGTCCTGCGACATGACGCGTGTTTCAACGGGGGTGCGACCGGGTAGAAGCTCATCAAGGATCGAACTGTCCATTTCACCATAAGCCGCGAGCGCGAGGCTGCGCGGGATAGGCGTTGCCGTCATGACCAGCAGATGCGGAACACCCCTGCCCTTGCGCGACAGCATAAGCCGCTGGGAAACGCCGAAACGATGCTGCTCATCAATAACCGCCACGGCGAGCGATTTATAGGTCACGGCCTCTTGAAAAATCGCATGGGTGCCAACGAGGATGTGAATCGAACCATCGGCCAGCCCCATCAGCGTTGCTTCGCGCAGGCTGCCTTTTTCGCGGCCCGTTAGGATTGCAATATTCACGGGCATCCCCGCCAGCAGCTTTTGAAGGCCAGCATAATGCTGGCGCGCCAGAATTTCGGTTGGCGCCAACATGGCCGCCTGCATCCCCGACTCCACCGCGCGCAGCAATGCCATGAGCGCAACCATCGTCTTACCAGCGCCGACATCACCTTGCAGCAAGCGCAACATCGGCCGTGATTGCGCCAAGTCGCCCTCAATTTCGGCAATAGCGCGCTTTTGTGCCCCCGTGAGGGCAAATGGCAGCTTTAACAGCGAGATTAACGAGCCATCACCCGCCACGGGCACGGCTGTACGTTTGTCCATCGCCGCGCGGATAAGCCGCATAGCGAGCTGATTGCTGAACAATTCATCATAGGCCAGCCTGTCGCGTACGGACTGGTCGTCCCTGCGGTGCACGCTTCCCATCGCAGCCGTCCAGTTGGGCCAGTTCCGGCCAGCGACCAAAGTTGGCTCAATCCATTCGGGGAGGTCGGGCACATCCTGCAATGCGGCCCCCGCAAGTTGCCCCATGCGTTTGTTAGTTAGTCCATCGGAGAGTGGATAAATCGGCTCGGCAAGGCCAGGTGACGTATCGCTGTCGACGGGAACGACATGATCGGGGTGCACCATTTGCAATTCGTCGCCATAGCGTTCGAGCTTGCCCGAAATGATCCGTTTCTCCCCAACGGGCAGTTGATTGCGTGCCCACCAACCATTTCGGCCGAAAAAGGTGAGCGTCAGATAGTTTCCGGCGACATCCGCAACGAATATCCGCAACGGTGCGCGGGCGTTGTTGCTGTTGCGGTGGTCCATGACTGTAACGGTGACAATGATGTTGCTGCCGACATCGGCGACATCCAGCAAGGAAACCGCCTTACGATAGGTCCAGTTGGCCGGAAAATGATACAGAACATCCTTCACCCGCTCGAGCCCAAGGCGCTCAAGAGGCTTTGCCAGACCAGGGCCAACGCCCTTCATGGCGCGAACTTCTGCAAATAACGGATTGAGTATATCGGGACGCATGACTAGGGCCGCTTATAACCCGCAAATCATTTCACGCCACCAGCATAAAGGATGCGTTACATGGACGCTGACCCATATCGTCGCAAATTGCATTATCGTGCACATCACCGCGGCACGCGCGAAGCGGACGCCATGGTCGGCGGCTTTTTCGACCAATGCTCCGCCAACTGGGGCGAAGTCGAATATGAATGGTTCGAACGTTTGATTGATGAGGAAGATGTCGACATCATGGCGTGGGCACTCGGCACCGCGCCGCCCGACCCTGCCTTTGCGGGGCCATTGATGGACCAACTGATGCAGCTGAATTTCATCACGCTGCCTGAAGGGCTTAGCACCCAAAACCCATGATTGATTTGCAGCGGATCACAACCAGTCGCAACGCGCTGACGCTCGCGTCGGTGCCGCCGGGTTTTGCGCCGCTTCTGCTTGCCGACCTAACACGCGCAGCCAAAGCACGCACGCTATACATAGCGCCTGATGAAGCCGCGATGCGCGCGATTGCCGACGCTGTGCCATTTTTTGCGCCTGAACTTGAAATATTGATTCTGCCGGGATGGGATTGCCTGCCCTATGATCGCGCATCGCCCTCCGTTGCGGTCACGTCGCAGCGCATGTCGACATTGCAAGCGCTTCAACAGCCTGCAAAAAAGAAGCAGTTGGTGGTCACCACCATCGGTGCAGTCATCCAAAAATATGTTACACCCTTCCGCATTCGCCAGACGGGTGAACGCTTGGCGGCTGGCCGCGAAATCAGCCGCGAACGGCTTGCGTCATTGCTGCAATCAAATGGCTATTTCCGGGTAGATACCGTGGCCGACGCGGGCGAATTCGCAATCCGGGGGAGCATTGTCGACCTGTTTCCCGCCGGTAGCGAAGTCGGTCTTCGTCTCGATTTCTTCGGCGACGAAATCGAAAGCATCCGCCGTTTCAATCCGTCCGATCAACGCAGCATCGACCAAGTCGAACATTTCGATATCTTGCCCGCGGTTGAAGCCCTTATGGACGAAGACGCGATTAAGCGTTTCCGTGTTGGCTACCGCGAACGCTTTGGCGTGACTGCAACCGGCGACCCGCTCTATCAGGCTGTTTCGGAAGGCCGCAGGCTTTCGGGCATGGACCATTGGTTGCCATTGTTCGAAGAGCGCATGGCGACGATCTTTGACCATGTCGGGGCCGACGCGCTTGTCATTCGCGATAGCGGTGCGATTGCCGCGGGCCAGTCACGACTGGATTCCATCACCGATTATCACGAAAACCGCGTGAAGGCGCAGGCCGCAGAACCCGGCAGCTATCGCCCCTTGCCGCCCGAGATGCTTTATTTAAGCGGCGGCGAACTCGACCAGCTTTTCGATGACAATGCCGCGCACCTGATTACGCCATTCGCGCAGCCCGAATCCGCCAGCGTCATTGATTTCGGTATCGCTGCAGCGCGCGATTTCGCACCGGAACGCACGCAGAAAGCCAATGTCTACGAAGCTGTCGCCGCGCATCTGAAATCGCTGCATAGCAAAAAGACCAAAACCATCATCGCAAGCTATTCCATTGGCGCACGCGAGCGGTTGAAGGGTTTGCTGGCGGATCATGGCGCGCCGTCCATCGTAGATGCGGACGGTTGGCAGCAAGCATTGGGCGTGGCCGCAGGGCGGACGGCGATGGTTGTGTTGCCATTGGACCATGGCTTTTCAACGCCGGACATAGCCGTCTTAAGCGAACAGGACATGCTGGGCGATCGGCTCGTGCGCCGGCAAAAGCGCCGTAAATCCGCCGATGCCTTCATGGCCGAACTTGCCGCGCTGACCCCCGGCGATCTGGTGGTGCATCAGGACCATGGTATTGGCCGTTATGAAGGCTTGATTTCGATACCCGTGGGCAACAGCCCCCACGACTGCGTTGCCCTGACATATTCGGGCGGAGACAAGCTTTATGTCCCCGTTGAGAATATCGATGTCCTGTCACGCTATGGGTCCGACAGCGAGCATGTATCACTCGACAAGTTGGGCGGTGAGGCATGGCAGCGGCGCAAGTCAAAGCTGAAGGAACGCGTCCGCGCAATCGCGGGTGAACTACTTAAAACCGCGGCCGAACGTGCGCTTCGTCCGGGTTCGATCATTGAAGTCGACGGTCCTGCCTATGCCGGCTTTGTCGACCGTTTCCCTTATGAGGAAACCGAAGATCAGTTGCGCGTGATTGAAGAAGTGCTTCAGGATTTGTCCGCGGGCAAACCCATGGACCGGCTCGTGTGCGGCGATGTCGGGTTTGGAAAAACCGAAGTCGCCATGCGCGCGGCATTTGCAGCCGCGATGGCGGGACTTCAGGTGGCGGTCATTGCGCCGACGACATTGCTGGCGCGGCAGCATTATTCGAACTTTGCCGAACGCTTCCGTGACCTGCCATTAAAGCTCGGCCGGCTTTCACGGCTCGTTCCGACCGCTGAAGCTGCGCAAACGCGTGAAGCCTTGGCGGATGGCACTTTGGACATCGTGATTGGGACCCATGCCGTTCTTGCAAAGTCGCTTGCGTTCAAACGGCTTGGCCTCGTCATCGTTGACGAAGAACAACGGTTCGGCGTCAATCATAAGGAGCAGTTGAAGGCGCTGAAGACCGACGTGCACATGCTGACGCTGACGGCCACACCGATCCCGCGCACGCTGCAAATGGCGATGTCTGGCCTGCGCGAGCTGTCGGTCATCCAGACACCCCCTGTCGACCGTCTGGCGGTGCGTACCTATGTTATGCCATGGGACCCCGTAGTGCTACGCGAAGCGTTGCTGCGTGAACATTATCGTGGCGGGCAAAGCTTCTTTGTCGTGCCGCGCATAACCGATCTTACCGAGATCGAAGAATATCTGCGGACTGAAGTGCCTGAAGTAAAATATGTCACCGCGCACGGGCAAATGTCACCGACGCAGGTCGAAGAACGCATGAGCGCATTCTATGAAAAGCGCTACGATGTCCTTTTGTCGACGACGATTGTCGAAAGCGGGCTGGACATACCGAGCGCCAACACCTTGATCATCCACCGCGCCGACCGCTTTGGCCTTGCCCAATTATATCAGCTGCGTGGACGCGTCGGGCGTTCGAAAACCCGTGCTTATGCCTATCTGACACATGAACCGAATCGTGTACTGACCGAAACGGCCGAAAAGCGTCTCAAGGTGCTTGGTGACCTCGACAGCCTTGGTGCCGGGTTCCAGCTTGCGAGCCACGATCTCGACATTCGCGGTGCGGGTAACTTGGTGGGCGATGAACAGTCCGGCCATATCAAAGAGGTCGGCTTTGAATTGTACCAATCGATGCTCGAAGAAGCGATCTTGGAGGCACGTGCCGGCGCGCATGGCCTCGCGAAACCGCGCGGCAGCTTCTCGCCGCAAATCACCATCGATGCGCCAATCCTTATTCCCGAAGATTATGTACCCGATCTTTCGGTCCGCATGGCGCTCTATCGCCGTTTGAACGATCTCGAAGAAGGTCAGGATATCGAAGGTTTTGCCGCGGAAATGACCGATCGCTTCGGCCCGATACCGGAACCAACGCAGAACCTGCTGAAGCTTATCCAGATCAAGCAAAATGCGCTCGTTGCGCAGGTCGCAAAAATTGAGGTTGGCGCGCGTGGTACGTTGGTCAGTTTCCATCAGGACACACCGCCCAATGTCTCAGGGTTGTTGGCCTATGTCGACAAATTGGGCGAGACCGCAAAGCTGCGTCCGGACAGCAAGCTGGTTATCAACCGCATATGGGGCGACCCCGCAGCGCGGCTCAACGGCTGCTTGCAGCTGTCACGCGGCCTTGCAAATCTTGCCCGCCGGCATGGTTCCCCTTCACGACCATAGCAGCTAAAAACTTTCCGAACCCTTTCGGCAAGTTAATTCAGCTTGGTAGCGCAAGCTTTTCCGCTTACATCGCAAAAATGATCGACGGATTTGGACGCAGTATCGACTATTTACGGATATCGGTGACCGACCGTTGCAATTTCCGTTGCACATATTGCATGCCCGAAATGCAGAGCTTTTTGCCGCATCCCGATTTGCTAAGCTATGATGAAATCACGACGCTGGTCGCGCGATTTATAGACCATGGCATTCGCAAAATTCGCCTAACCGGCGGGGAGCCGCTGGTGCGCCGCGACATTGCCGTTCTTATCAACGCCCTTGGGCAGCATGTGAAAAGCGGCGCGCTTGAAGAGTTGACGATGACGAGCAACGGCAGCCGGTTGGAACAATTCGCGCCCATTCTTGCCAGCGCGGGCATGAAGCGCATCAATGTAAGCTTGGATACGCTCGACCCGGATCAGTTTAAGACGATAAGCCGCGGGGGAGACCTCGACACGGTATTGAAGGGCATTCACGCTGCGAAAGCCAATGGCCTCGCCATCAAAATCAACATGGTTGCCTTGAAAGGCGAAAATGAAGACGCGCTGATGCCCATGGTGGCGTTTTGCGCGGAGCATGGCTTTGATCTCACCCTGATTGAAACAATGCCGCTGGGAACGGGCGTATCGGAGCGCGAGGCGCAATATATCTCGCTCGACGCCTTCACCGCGCCCATCCGTCAACATTATGACCTGCATCCGCTGGCGCATAAAAGCGCGGGCCCTGCGCGATACTGGCGCGTGGATCCATTGGGTCTGCGCCTCGGCCTTATCACGCCAATGAGCCAGAATTTCTGCGACCATTGCAATCGCATCCGCCTTACCACCGATGGCAAAATCTATATGTGCCTTGGGTCGGAACTGCACGTCGATTTGCGCAAAGCATTACGCGAAGGCGTGCCGTCCGACGTCGACCATTTGCTTCAGACGGCGTTGCGGCTTAAACCCCAACGCCATGAATTCGAAAACCAATTCGCGCAGCCTGACTTGAGGTTGAAGCGACATATGAATGCAACAGGTGGATGACCAAATATACGCAACTTGCGATAATATCGTCAGCGACGCCGCAGGCGCGCGAGGCCGAAGCGCAGCTTCGTGAAGTTCATGACTTTGTCTCGCTGGATAGCGCCGACGCTGTAATCGTCCTTGGCGGCGATGGCCACATGCTGCAGGTTTTGCATCAATTGTTGGAAAGCCGCCGCGACATTCCTGCTTACGGCATGAACTTGGGCACAATCGGTTTCCTGATGAACAGCTGGGATCTGCATGATCTGCACGCGCGGCTGCAACGCGCAAAGTCATTCTCCGTTCGTCCCCTGACAGCAAATATCACAACAATCAGTGGTCAGAAGTTTACATTGTCCGCAATCAACGAAGTCTCGTTGCTGCGTGAAACCCGGCAAGCGGCCAAGCTGGAGATTTCTGTCAATGGCCGGGCCGTTATCCCCGAACTTATAAGTGACGGCATATTGGTATCCACGCCCGCAGGTTCGACCGCCTATAACCTTTCTGCAAACGGCCCCATCTTGCCGCTCGATTCGTCGTTGCTGGCGCTCACGCCCATCAGCCCCTTTCGGCCCCGCCGTTGGAAAGGTGCCATTCTTCCAGACCGCTATGTCATCAAAATCAACATTTTGGAGGCCAGCAAACGCCCCGTCAGCGCGGTTGCCGACCAACGCGAAATCCGCGATATTGCGCAAGTAGAAGTGGCATTGGACCGCAATCGATCACTGACGCTTTTGTTCGATCCCGAACATGCACTGGATGATCGCATTGCAATGGAACAATTTATTGTCTGAACTGGCAATGGGCGCTTGCCAAATGCGAAAAAGCGCTGCTATAGGCGCGCCTCTGCCCGAGCATATCGGGCTGTTCCCTGGTAGCTCAGTGGTAGAGCAGTTGACTGTTAATCAATTGGTCGGGGGTTCGAATCCCTCCCGGGGAGCCATTTATGACTTTTATGGCATTGAATAATATAAATATTATTCGTTTCCGTATTCTTGGTATACACTTTGGATACAGTTTTTATCAAATCAAGGTCCGATAGCCATTCTGGCTGATGCGACGGACCATTCCCTATTAAATCGCAACATCAAATCTGTGCCATTGGTGCTGACGGGGAACACCTTGCTTATTCGTCAATCATGATATCGCTTGCGGTTCGAATGTTTGCTGTTAATTAACCCCTGATATGTTTACTGGGCGTAAGTATGGAGTTAAGCAATTGAAAAAACGCATCTTTATGACTTTTATGGTGGCTCTCCTTTTCGCATCTGCTGTGCCTGCCTATGCCGCGACGCAAGGCACACCGGGGCCAACCTCTTCGGGTACAGTTACCATCAACGCGACGATTACGCCGGAAGTGAGCATCTCGAACCTTAACGATATCACCTTCGATACGACGGTCCTGCGGACCGCGCTCAACACCGGGGCCGATGTGAACCAATCAGATCCGCTGTGCGTCTGGAGCAACAATCCCGATGGCAGCTATTTCATCACAGCAACGGGTGATGGCGCAGCAAATGCATTCACATTAAACGATGGCACACGCACATTACCTTACACGGTGTCTTTCACGGAAGAAGTGACTAGACGAGTTGTGTCTATCACGTCTGGAACGAAATCGAGGCAATTCGTTTCGAACGCTTCCGCTCCTGTCTGCGTAAACGATAACGCGCTTCTGATCGTTACCATCCCGAACGCAGGCATCGCCGCGATGGAGGCGACCACCACCTATACCGGCGTGCTGACGCTTCTCGTTTCGCCGACCTAATATTTATAATCCACTTATACCACATAACGACCGGAGCCCTTGCATGACCTTTAGCAAAAGCCTTGCCTGCCTTGCCCTTTTCGCCTCCACCGCGTCTGCCTATGCCGCGACGCAAGGCACACCGGGGCCAACCTCTTCGGGTACAGTTACCATCAACGCGACGGTTACGCCGGAAGTGAGCATCTCGAACCTTAACGATATCACCTTCGATACGACGGTCCTGCGGACCGCGCTCAACACAGGACAGGACAGCGTTGCGGGCGATAACGTATGCGTCTGGAGCAACAATCCCGATCGCAGCTATTTCATCACAGCAACGGGTGATGGCGCAGCAAATGCATTCACATTAAACGATGGCACCAGAACAATACCTTACTCGGCTAGTTGGGCAACTGTCGGGGGAGAAGTGGCATTGACTGCTGGTCAAAAGTCGTCAAAATTTACCTCAAACGCTACCGGACCAAACTGCGGAGGGTCTGTTTCTGCCGCAATCAATATTACGTTAACAAATGCCGCCATCGCCGCGATGGAGGCGACCACCACCTATGCCGGCGTGCTGACGCTTCTCGTTTCGCCGACCTGATTGTTGATAAAGAACCGGATCATCGATGTCTGCGGGAAGTTTAGCAGGGAGAATTTTTGTTCGAGCCGCGGCTGTTGTTGCCATTGTTCTCGCAGTCGATCCCCTTGTGGCACAGACCGTCAACATCTCTGGTCTCTCCGACATATCCTTCAGCTCGCTGCGTTCCGGTGAAGAGGCGCGTCGGTCGCAATCGATCTGTGTTTTTAGCGATCTGCCCGCGCGCGGCTATATTGTGGCAGCAATAGGATCAGGCGCAGGCGGTAATTTCAAACTCGATGGCGGCGGTGCGAGCAGCCTATCATACAGCGTGCAATGGAGCGATCAGCCAAGCGAAGACAGTGGTATGCCGCTCTCACCTGGAATGCCGTACGGCGGCCAAACCAGCGGCGCAACGGACGAGACCTGCTCATCTGGTCCACCCAGAAGCGCGAGCCTGATTGTCACGATATCGGCTGCTGAGATAGCCGCGGGCCGCTCCGGTGTGAATTACAGCGGCACGTTATCGCTGACGATCTCGCCCCAATAGTGTCATCATGAAGCGCGCCCTGTCCCTCGTCCTCGCTGGCACAGCACTGGCTGGAGCAGGGCCAGTGCTGGCCGAGGACTTGGAACCTACGGCGTTTGCGACGGCCTTCCCATCGACCACGCCAAAGGGGTTCGAGAACCTTGAAGAGCCTATGCCCGTCGTCGTTGACATATATTTCGGTGGCGTTTTGATCGGTTCGACCTCCGGTGTCCAAGAGCCGGGCTATTTTACCTTCGACGCGCCGGAAAACGTGGTAGCCTTGTTGCGGGGCGTCGAAAATCCAGGCTCTATCATCGCCGCACTTACGGGGAGGCTGACGAGCAATGCAGCCTTTGTCTGTGGGCCATCGACTAGCGAGGGATGCGGGTCGCTTACTCCCCAAGTTGCGGGGATAATTCACGATCCTGCCTCGTTCCGGGTCGAAATCTTCGTGGCACAGGACCTGATGACGGTCGTCAGCTTGCAGGATTCCGGTTATCTTTCGGTGCCCAATGCTGGGCTGTCCCTCATCAGCAATATCACCGGCTCCTTCGCCGGCGTGCAGGGGCGAACGAATTACGCGCTCCAGAACCGCTCGATAGTCTCATACCGCAACGCGCGCCTGCTGTCAGAACTAAACCAGTCGGAACAGTTCGGGTTCCAGACCCACATACTCGCCGGCGAAGTCGATGCCGGTCGGCTGCGTTATCGCGGCGGGCTGATGTTTTCTGACCCGCTCGCCTTTACCGGCCAAGCGCGGATCTATGGCGCAAGTGTCGGTTCACAGTTCGATACGCAAGCGGACGGGGATTCCGTATTCTCGCTTCCGCTGGTGATTTTTCTTTCACGCCGCGCTCAGGTTAACACGTATCGCGACGGACGGCTCCTTGGTTCTGCGCTCTATGATGCTGGTAACCAGACTATCGATACATCGGGCTTTCCCGCCGGCGCCTATAACGTCACGCTGGAGATCGTCGACGATAATGGCGCCACGAGGACTGAAATACGGTTCTTCACTAAGGATCGCAACTTGCCACCGGTGGGTAAGGGCGCGTTTTCGCTAACAGCGGGCGCGCTCACGCTCGATCGCCGCGACATGCTGCCCGAATTCGGTGACGACCTCTTCGTGCAAGGGACGTTCGGCTACCGGCTTGGCGATCGTTTCGCTGTGGAGGGCGGAGGCCTGTTGGTCGGCTCGGATTTCGTGCTAGAGGGGGGAGCGAGCTATCTTGCCGACGGATTTACCAGCCGACTTGTTGGCCTTGCTGGCAATCAGGGCAATTATGGACTGATCGCCAATTTCTCATGGTTTGATCTGCGCGACGTATCCGTCAACGGCTTCCTGCGCCGCACATGGGGGCCGGGATTCGGCGAATTATCGACCCGCAATCGGCTAGGCCTAACGCCGATTAATGACATCAACCTGCTAGTGGGAGAAAGCACGCAGGCCGGCGGAAATATCGGCCTAAGAATCGGAAACGCGAACATTCGCTTTGATGGACTCTATTTCAAGTCGCCTAACAGCGATGCATTCTACAGCTTCGGGCCCAGTTTCGATTATACTTGGCGACCGGTTCGCAATGCAAAATTTTTGCTGTTCGCCGATAGCCGCCGGAGCAACGACAGGTGGGATTCACGCGTAGGCATCAGGATTGATTTCCTGCGCAATAATTTAGCGGTCTTCAGTGAAACTGCTGGTGCCTACAGAAAGCGCAACGGGCTGGGTGAAAGCGGCGCGATCGGCAATGTGTTAGCGACCTATTCGAACCCCAGCGTGCTCCGCGGCGACCTGTCGCTTGCCGCGGGCTATGCCCGCGATCTAGACAATGACAAAGTGCGCGCCGAAGCCAATTTCGGCAGCCAATACGGCCGGTTCGCGGGGCAGGCTGAGCATGTCTTCGATACGCTGAACGGCAGCGGGACGCGCTATTCGGCAAATTTCGCGACTAGTCTCGTCGCCGCCGGCGGCGATACGACGGTTGGTGGTAGCGATGTTGGCGACAGCGGCATCGTCGCGACACTGTCCGGAGGTGCGGGAGATTTAGTTGTCGATGTCTTGATAGACAACACGCCACGCGCCCGCCTCGTCTCCGGTCAGAGCCTACCAATCTTCCTCGCTCCCTATCGAAGTTATTCGGTGCGGATCGTGCCCGTCTCCGGACAGACGGCTCGTTTCGACACGCGCACTCGCGAGGTGTCGCTCTATCGAGGGAATATGGAATTGCTCAAGTGGGAGGTAGTGCTCACTCGCGCCGTCTTTGGCCGGCTAGTGGATCCCGCCGGCAAACCCGTATCTAACTCAGTGATCACGGGCGATTTCGATTTCATGCAAACCGATGCCAATGGCTATTTCCAGGGCGAGATCGCGACAGGAGATCGTTTCGTCGTCCGTCAGCAGGGGCGGAAAATCTGCGCTCTGCGGCTCGTTCTTCCAACCAAAGATGTTCCGCTCAAAAGGCTAGGCGATGTGTTATGTGACATTACCTTACCGCCCAATTCTGAAAGAAATCAATGACCACAAACCGGCCGACTTCGCTCCTCGCTCTGTGGACGATTTTTGTGACCCTGCTTTCTGTGCCGCTGACCGCACAGATATCAGTCCATCCCGTGATCCTCGACATGCCGGCGACCGAACTACAGCGCGCTGAGTTCGAAGTGGCGAATAGTTCAAGTGAGCGGGTCTATGTTTCGATTGAACCCGTGCGGATCGATAGCGCGGGCACACCGGTGGAAACGCGTATTGCCCCGTCCGATCCAGAAGAACTCGGCCTGCTGGCATCACCGCCAAGACTGATCGTCGAACCCGGTGAGAGACGTTTCGTGCGAGTTGCAGCGCTTTTGGCACCGGGGTTACAAGACAGGATCTTCCGCGTAGCGGTCAAACCCGTTGTGGGCGACTTGACTGGTGAGAAGAGCGGGTTGAAGGTCCTTGTAGGTTACGACCTTCTTGCCATCCAACGGCCGGAAGCCCCTTCGTTCACCCTTGACTGGCAGAACCGACCCGAAGAAGTGACAATCAGGAATACCGGTAATAGCAACGGACAGCTATTTAATGGAAGGGCATGTCAGCCGGATGAGGCTGAAGAACTGTGCACTGAACTTCCGTCAGGGCGGCTATACGCCGGAAGCGAGATGACGGTTGCGAAACCCGAAGGCACGACGGCGTCCTATGATGTCCTTTTCATGGGCAAGTCGACCCGCGTTATATTGGAATAACGTGCGCAAGACGGTGCAGCTTAGACTCGCCATTGACCGTGCCCACTGAGTGGTCCGTGTTAATTGTCAGTGCGATACCCATCGTCAAAACATTTGGCACTGATGGCTGGTTAAGTTACCGAGTATCCGTCGTCAGAACATTTGGCACTGATAGCTGCGTAAATGAACGGAGTGTGGGCTTAGTTAGTTGGGTTGATATTAGGCAGCCAGCTTGCGCTATTGCAAGCGCCGGCATTCGATAGTCTATCGCTTGATCCTTTCACGTTGTCTGGTGATGGATGCAAAGCAGAACGACAGCATTTGGGCCTATTCTGTTGAAAAACTCCGCTTGAAGAGGGGAGCATGTTCTGATTCAACGTAACTGTAGTTGGGAGTTATGCTGATGATGGGCGAACGAACGGTGATGCAGGAAGCGCTGTTTTACAGCTTCCGCATTGAGGACCATGTGCCAGCGGATAATTTGCTGCGTTCGATCGACCGCTTCGTTGATCTGGAAGGCATCCGCGAGCATGTTCGGCCCTATTACAGCGACACGGGGCGGCCCTCCATCGATCCTGAACTGATGATCCGGATGCTGATCGTCGGTTATTGCATGGGCATCCGCTCGGAGCGTCGGCTCTGCGAAGAGGTTCATCTCAAGCGCATCCTCAAGTTGGACCGCTTGCGCCTGCGCGGTCCCAATGGCGCAAAAGATGAGTTCTACCTCGCCGCCGCCGCCCAAAACTTACGTAAAATGGCCAAGGTGATCCCGATGGCGAGCCCCGCACCCGCCTGATCGGGAATGTAAGCCCGCGCGCCTGCATTCCAGACCGCCTAACAATCGTCACTACAGGCGAGTTTTTCAACAGAATAGGGCCAGGAGCGGACAGTCCGCTCTGATACCTAGAATAGCCAATACAGACATTGGTCGATTGATTGTTGATATGCAGCGTTGCTGACAGCGCGGAATGACCATGTTACGTAAACCGCACCCCGCATCGCCACACACATTATTTTTCGTCGGTTTTGCCGGGGACTTCGCCTTATTCGATCTATTCATCATTAAGGCCACTGAAACATCCATGCAATGCAACCTCAATGCGCCTGCTAAACGGACAGACTCATTCCACACCAAACCGATCGGCAGCATCTTTGGCATGGAAGCCGTGGCTAAAGCTTTCGGGATCGAACGGCAACATGGTCTCGTTCCAACTAGAATATCGGGATTTTAGGTCAGCGAACACTTCATGCAGACGGGCGCTAAGGTTGCCCCGTTCGAGTGGATCATTGACCACGTCGAAAAGGAATTCGTTTCCGTTGATTCGCAGATATTTGTAGTGGCCAAGCCGACACGCAGACTGGTCCAAGTGGCGGTAGCGCCAGAACAGAGTCCGGACGGGCAGTGTGCCACCACGTAGCGCTGCGGTTACATCTATACCATCCGACGGACGCTCAGCTAACGGCGATGACCCGGCCAGTGCAAGAAACGTTGGTAGCCAGTCCATAGACATGACCGGTTCAGCGTTTTCAGATCCTGCCGCGATACGTCCCGGCCAGCGAACAATCAATGGAACACGTATCCCGCCTTCTAGCAACTCAGTCTTTCGACCGGAAAAAGGCCAGTTGTCTGAAAAACGCTCACCGCCATTATCGCTCGTAAACACAACGATGGTATCGTCAGCCATCCCCAGTTGCTCCAAAGCTGTCAGCACGTCGCCGACCTTTTCATCAAGGCGGCGCATGATCGCGGCATAGCTTGCCATCGTACCACCGTCATAGTGAAAACCCGCTGCCGCATCACTAGATACCGCAATGCGGGCGGACTCTTCTTGGTCTTTGGGCCCCTCCCACGGCCAATGTGGCGCTGTGAAATGCAAGCTCATGAAAAACGGTCTACTATCAGCCGCATGACGGCGCAACTGCGTGATAGCTTTGCTGGCTAATATGTCAGTTAGATAACCTTGGTCATCAGCGGTTTTTTCATTGTTCCAAAGATCGTGCCCCTTGCCAGATGCGTGCGTGAAATAATCTGCTCCACCACCTTGGATACCGAAGAAGCTATCATAACCGCTGAGTCGAGGTCCAAACTTGGGAGCAGCACCAAGATGCCATTTGCCAATTAACGACGTCGCGTAGCCAGCCTTACGAAGCTGTGACGGCAGCGTAGGTTCTGCTGGTGGGAGGCCCATATCGCGGAAGGCCAATGGCTCCTCGAGTCCGATCGGCAGACGATATTGGTACCGCCCCGTGATGAGCGCGGTCCGGGTGGCTGAGCAAACTGGGCTGTTGGCATAGCCCGACGTCAACTTCATTCCGCTTTGCGCCAATCCGTCGATGTGCGGCGTCTCATAATCCCGGCGCCCGTAACAGGAGAGGTCTGCATAGCCCATGTCGTCGGCCATAATGAACAGAATGTTGGGACGTTTGGCCGACGAACGCGCGAGAGCGGGAAAAGCAAAGCTTGATGCCGCCGCAGCCAATACCTTTCGTCGGTTCAGCGTGAATGTCATAAAGTCGAAGTTCCTATTTTAGCGCAACTTAATCAAGCGGTGTCCGTCGTCAGATAATTTGAGACATATGGCAGTTTAAAACAGGCGAGTGTTTGGGCTCATCCGGATGGTTAATATTATGCGGCGATTTTGCGGTGTTGCAAGCGCCTAATCTAAGTCAACGTCAGATCATTCTTGTCCTCAAAGTCCGAAAATCACAGACCCAGTCAAATAGTTTCCAAAATTCGTCACTCTGCGGAAGCATTGGGGTCGTAATCACCCACTGCTGGAAAACGTCTGGAAGGACCCAAGCGCGACAAGGCAATCCTCTTCTGGCTTCCAAGGGGGCGTTGTATGTACTCCATGTGGACCAGTGGGGCTGTCCAGTCACTGTATTTTAATCAATCCAGACAACCCCTGCGCTTCTGTGAC
>Ga0315906_10000791_pt1 | contig 48936 bp, 47 predicted proteins | sample LakEriMetagenome_4_FD_203526 | JGI IMG/M metagenome (GOLD analysis project Ga0315906, IMG submission 203526) | Freshwater fungal communities from buoy surface, Lake Erie, Ohio, United States - Buoy 2 MA122 | ecosystem: Environmental > Aquatic > Freshwater > Lake > Lake biofilm | place: USA...
AACCATTTAAAGAAGTAGAGTGTTTAGATGTGTTCACACATCAACAAGCAAAATATTATTTAGCAACTAAGCGTCCTAAAGTCATGTACATCAGTTATGGCGAAACAGATGAGTGGGCGCACGAAGGGAATTATTCGGCTTACTTAGACGCGGCCAATCAAGTAGATAAATGGGTGGCCGATCTTTGGCAATGGATTCAAAGTACACCAGGTTATAAAGACAATACTTATTTGTTAATTACCACAGACCATGGCAGAGGTTTTGGTGATGCTTGGACAGACCATGGTGCAGATGTCAAAGGCGCATCTAGTATTTGGTTTGGTTTAATGGGTCCGGAAAATAATTCGAACTTAACTAAAATTGCTGCTGCAATGCAATCCAAGATGGGCGAACAAACAGCCAACCAACAATTGTATCAAAAACAATTGGCCACGACTATGGCTAAACTATTGGGCTTGCAATTTGCGCCAGCGCATCCTGTAGGTGAAGCGATTTATTAAAAATAGGTTAACTTTATAGTATGCTATTTAATAAAACCTTTAAGCAATTTCTTGCGCTAGCCATGCTAGTGGTTTTTGCATTTAGCATTACGCCACAAAAATCGATTCACGATTTAGTTGCAAAACATATCGATCCAAATAGTTGTTCCGTTCATAAGGATTTGCCTATTGAGCAAATTGAAAAAACAGAACTGCATTGTACTTTTGATTTTCAGGTAGCGACCACACCTTTTGTGGACTATGATTTTAGTATTGAGATAGCTACACCTACTATTGCAAAAGCACGTAATACAAATTTTGTAGCAGTGCCAATTGCGCAACATGCTATCGTTTCTGACTCTCGAGGCCCCCCTGCTTTTTATTGTTAAAGCTAATATTGACTAAAAATTGATATAGCATCTAATTTGATGTATGAATAAATTATTCATACAATTGAATGAAAAGAATTACAATAAAATAGTACAATCTAATTGTCATGAAAAAATATGTATTAGCCCTACTCTTAATGAGTATAGGACTCGGTTTCACGAATGCTTTGATAGCACAACAATTTACCTTAACAGGAAAAGTCTTTGATAAAGCAACTGGTAAAACATTAGCAGGTGCAAGTGTGTATCTTCCAGAAATTAAAAAAGGCACACTTACAAATAAAGAGGGCATCTTCACAATCAATATAGAACAGGGCTCGCATGTGTTGGAGATTAGCTATATGGGCTATGCCACAGATGTAGAAAACATCAAGCTGCAAAATAACTTAGAGCAAAATTTTTATTTAAATAGTTCGGTATTAGAAGGGGGCAACGTCATTGTCACAAGTTTTTTAAGAGCCACATCTACAAGACGCACACCAACACCGGTGACCATTATAAAAAAAGAGGAACTATTCCGTGGTGTATCTAGTAATTTAATTGACGCCTTGTCTAAAGTGCCCGGAGTATCGCAGATTTCAACAGGCCCTGCGATTTCAAAACCAATCATTCGTGGACTAGGTTACAACCGTGTGGTGGTGATGCATGATGGGATAAGACAAGAAGGACAACAATGGGGTGATGAGCATGGTATTGAAATTGATGAATACAATGTGAGCAGAACGGAAGTGTTGAAAGTGCCTGCATCATTGATTTATGGGTCGGATGCCTTAGCGGGTGTGATTAATATAATCTCTAATGTACCAGTGAGTGAAGGCGTGATTAAAGGAAATATATTTTCTAATTACCAAAGCAATAATCGAATGATGGGTAACCACTTTGATATTGCAGGTAACAAAAAAGGATTTATTTGGGGGATCAATTATAGTGCAAAGAACGCAGGTGATTATAAAAACAAATATGATGGCACCGTTTTTAATTCAAGATTTTTAGAACGCAATGGCGGAGGTTATATTGGTATTGAAAAAAATTGGGGTTATTCACAATTGTCATTCAGTAATTTTTATCAAAACTTAGGTGTAGTAGAAGGTGAACGCGCAGCAGACGGTCGATTTATTATGATGAAGGATGTTAGTGGTATAGCAGAAGAATTAATTGTGGACGCTGCCGAGGAAAAAAGATTTACACCTCGTGCACCGATGCAAAAAATCCAACATACTAAATACACTTTAGACAATAATATTAAAATAGGTAATGACAGATTAAAAGCCACTTTTGGTTTACAACAAAATCAAAGAATGGAATTTGGTAATGTTTTAGACCTAGATGAAAAAGAATTGTTTTTTGATTTAAAAACATTCAACTACGCTGTGCAATATTTACAAGCAGAAAAAAATAATTGGAAGAATACATTTGGTGTGAATGGAATGCGACAAACCAATACGAATAGAGGCGAGGAAGCCTTGGTACCAGACTATACTAGTTTTGATATAGGTGCATTTTACTATACACAAAAAAGAACAGATAAAACAAGTTGGAGTGGAGGTTTGCGCTATGATCAAAAGTATATGAACTATATTGACCCTGCACAATTTACTTGTCCTCCGGGTATGGCTTGTATTGCACTATACGATCCTAAGGAAAGCAATCAACAATTCAATAATATTTCGGGAGCGATTGGTGTGGCGCATGATCTAAATGAGCAAGTGACTCTAAAATTTAATATCGCACGCGGATTCCGCGCACCGAATATGGCAGAATTGGCATCTTATGGCGCACACGAAGGCACCAACCGATTTGAGTATGGCAATGCATTATTAAAATCCGAAAAGAGTTTACAATTTGATGCGGCTGTTGAGTGGAGCAACGAGCATATGAGTGTTGCTGGAAATGTATTTTATAATAATGTGAGTGATTATATTTTTTATCAAAAGTTATCAGCTGTTGGTGGAGGAGATTCAATTATCATGGACTATGCACATAATTTATCAGGAGATGAATTGTATGCTTTTGCATTTAGACAGAAAGATGCACACTTATATGGAGCAGAATTCAATATTGATATTCATCCACACCCATTAGATTGGTTGCATGTAGAAAATAGCGTGAGCTTGATTCGAGGTCAATTTAAAGACGCATTAGATGACTCTAAAAATTTACCGGGGATTCCAAGTGCAAGATGGTTATCTGAAATTAGAATCGAACTTTTCAAAAACTCTAAAGCAATTCGAAACAGTTTTATCAATGTTCAATTAGACAATATGTTTGCCCAAAACCATCCTTTTACAGGATACAATACCGAAACGCAAACACCTGCTTATACTCTTTTAAATATTGGGTACAGCACGCAGATCCAATATCGAAATAAAACATTGTTCAGTATTTCCTTGGTGGGACAAAATATCACCGATGTGGCGTATCAACATCACTTGAATCGATTAAAGTATGGTCCTGTGAATGAAGCCACCGGCCGAATGGGTGTATTCAATATGGGACGCAACTTTAGTTTCAAAGTGAATATTCCGTTTGGGAATTAATATAACAATGTAAAATAGCTCAATGGGTTGATATTTTTTTAACCCATTGAGCTATTTTATTATTCAATCAAATGAGTCTCAGAGTAAGATATATAAACCCCAGGTTCACAATAGTTCTAAAATAAATCCAATTTTTAGTTGACTTTTCCATATAATCTTTCTCTTTTATTATTTTATAAATTAAATAAATTATTAGACCAAGATTTATCGCCCATACAAATGTTAATGCCAAAACGAATATTTGATTTAGATCAAATCGTTTTACAACAGAGTATAGGATAAATAATATTACTGTAGTAATATTTGTGAAGTCATTTAATGATTTATTCATAATTTCTTAATTTGAAATGCAATCTACAAAATCATAAATTGCTAGACCTAGCCCGATATAACCTAAATATCTCCCACCAATATGTTTTAGCAATGATAAACCTCCCCTTGCTGTTGCCAATGCTCTAGGATTTTGAACCAATAAATAGTAAAGCTCCCCTAATCCTAAAGCCCCACTTAAACAGGATCTAACTTCTGCCCAATCATCATCTTCCCTTAAAGTTATATTATTTTGCAATTCTATAAAAATCAAAGAAAGCTCAGCAAGCTGGACATCATTAAAATTTATGAGTGTTTCTTTTTCTTTATTTGATAAGCTATTCCATTCTTGACTTGATTGTAGTTTTAATAGAAGTTCATTGTGTATCTCTTTTCCATTATTGATCAAAGGGGTAACAATGCTTTTAACTGCAGCTTCAGTTTTCTTATTCTTTTCAATATCATCTGAGATAAAGGAATTATTCGCTTTTATCTTAGTTGATATATTTTCTACTTCTTGAAAGCTTAAAGGCTTGGTTTTGAAAGTAGACAAAAAATTAGGTTCAATTATGCTTTCCTTTTTTTGACAACTAGAGGAAAACATTAAAATACAAATGGATAAAACGAATGTTGAAATTTTTTTCATGATGTTGGATTTAGAAATGAAGAAACAACAAAATGAATTTGCTAAACATAGTATTTATACTTTTTCAATTCGTATTCGCCTCAATTTAATCCCTGCCTTGTATAAAATAATCAAACTTAGAATAGGCTCTATGCATTTATTTTTATTAAATTGTGTGAGGTAATATATTGCCATTAAAAACTTATTCCTATGAAAAAATCTGTTCTGTTTTTTTTATCCATCATCATCGCCATGACAAGTGTTGCGCAGAAAGTGAAAACCACTGCAGCGAATACAGCTCAAGGTTTATCCAAAGAGGAACAGCAAGTAATGGCTTGGATTGATGCGCATATGCCGCAGGCAATTGAGATGCTTAAGGAATCGGTGAATATTAATAGTGGGACTTTAAATATAGAAGGTGTAAAAAAAGTGGGTGCCTTGTTTGCGAAAGAATTTGAAAAAGCAGGTTTCACAACTGAGTGGGTTGCGATGCCGGATTCTATTAAACGTGCTGGGCATTTAGTGGCGAGTCGTCGCCCGGGCGGCGCCGCCGCGTCCAAGTCTCCTTCTAAAAAAGGCAAACGCCTTTTCCTGATCGGACATTTAGATACGGTCTTTGAACCAGACATGCCAGCCAATCCATTTACCATGTTGAACGATTCTACTGCAACGGGCCAAGGCGTAAACGATATGAAGGGCGGAGACGTGGTGGTGATTATGGCATTACAAGCATTGGAGCAGGCGGGCTTATTAAAAAATACAGACATCACCGCTTATTTTACAGGGGACGAGGAGCATGCCGGTTATCCAAGGGAAGTGACAAGAGGCGATTTTATCAATCGAGCCAAGCAGGCAGATATTGCTTTGGCATTTGAGGGGGCGAATGGACTGAACTCAGTGGCGACCGGAAGAAGGGGCGCAAGTGGATGGAGACTAGATGTGACCGGAAAAACAGGACATAGTTCCGGGGTATTCACGCCAGGCGCGGGTTATGGCGCGATTTATGAAGCTGCAAGAATCTTGAATCAGTTCAGAGAAACCTTGAGTACAGAAAAATATTTGACATTTAATCCGGGCATTATCATTGGCGGGTCGGACATTGAATATAATAGTGAGACCTCAAAAGGCGCGGCCATTGCCAAAACCAATATTATTTCTCCGGCGGTGACGGTGACTGGGGACTTGAGGTTCTTGACCGAAGACCAAAAAGACCGCGCCAGGGTCAAAATGAAGGAAATTGTAGCTCAAAATCTAGCTCAAACCAGTGCCAAAATCAGTTTTATGGACGGGATTCCAAGTATGGCGCCGACCGAGGGTAATAACCAAGTTTTAAGCGTAATCAATTCAATATCAATGGATATGGGGGTCGGCGCCACCGTGGCGGGCGATCCAGGATCCAGGGGAGCAGGTGATATTTCCTATGTAGCTGCTTATGTGGATTGTATTGATGGATTGGGGGCGATGGGACGCGGCGCTCACGCGCCGGGTGAGACCATCCACTTAAATCAACTCCCATTTTTGATCAAAAGAGCGGCTTTGAGCATTTATAGACTGAGTAGATAGTGAATAAAATCGAGCAATAATTGATATAAAAATCCTTTTATAAAATACACAAATAAAAATTAGCTTTTCACCTTTAGAAAGGCTACTTTCGCGCAACAACTTCCCCCCAAAGTTTATCGAAAAAATTAACAGCTAAATACTGTTAAAAAGCTTAGATAATATATACAAAATCGTATTTTTGTCGTATATTAACAGTGCTTCTTATGCACTCTAAATGAATAACTTAGGCCTATAATGGGACTAAGAGTGGCAGCGCCATACGAAGCTGCCAAAACCCAAACAAAATTTGACTTATGAAATGGATTAGAATCGCCTTATTTAGTCTGAGTATTTTTGCGATGAGCATTCAAGCCAATGCGCAAAATTTATTAAGCGGAAAGGATTTAAGTACCATCAAAGTGGACGCATTAACGGATGCAGAAATTGCACAAATACAAGCGCAGTTAAAACAATCTGGTGTGAGCATTGATATGGTAGAATCACAAGCCATCGCAAAAGGAATGAGCCCTGCAGAGTTTGCAAAATTAAAAGCAAGGTTGGCATCTTCCAAAACAGGAAGCAAATCTGGATCCCCATTGGTGAAGAGAACTCAAGGTAGTAAGGTGGAATATGAAAAAGATAGTACACGCACAAGACCTGAAAATAAAATCAATCCATTGATTTATGGTTCTGAATTATTTGCGAATGAAAATGGCTTTGGAGAGAATCAAAATATCGCAACCCCATTGAACTATGAAGTGGGCACCAACGATGTATTAAAATTGGTGGTGTATGGTGTGCAGGAATATAGTTCGGATTTAGAAGTAAGCAAGGAAGGGAATGTATTAATAGAAAATGTAGGTCGTGTAAAAGTAGCAGGATTAACGATAGAAGCAGCTACGACAAGAATCAAACAACAAATGGCCAACACAGCTTATCCAAGTTTAAGAAGCGGAGAATCTAAATTGGCATTAACAGTAGGTGATACAAGAACCATCCAAGTAACCATTATTGGTGCACAAAGAAGTGGCAACTACAATGTATCATCTTTATCTACCATTTTAAATGCTTTAACCGAAGCAGGTGGTCCAAATGAAATTGGTTCTTACAGAAATATTGAACTCATCAGAAACAATAAGCTATTCAAAAAAATTGACCTCTATGCATTTATGCAAAACGGAGATCAATCACAAAATATGGGCTTAAAGGATCGTGATGTGATTCGTGTACCAGCTTATATTGGCAGGGTAGAAATTAAAGGACAGGTAAAACGTCCAGGTATATTTGAAATTAATAGCAGCACAGAAAACTTCAATCAGTTTTTACAATATGCAGGTGGCTTTGATGACACAGCTTATACAGCCTGGGTGAAAGTGATTCAAAAAAATGATAAAGAAAAAGCGGTGAAGGATTTAGGTGCAAAGGAATTTGCAAGTTATATACCACAAGGAGGTGATATCATTCAAATATCAAAAATATTAGACCGTTTTCAGAATAGGGTTAAATTATCTGGTGCGGTATTTAGACCAGATTTTTATGAATTAACAGAAGGCATGCGCATAAGCGATTTAATTCAAAAAGCAGATGGCTTAAAAGAAGATGCTTATGTAGGACGTGCGCAACTCATCCGCTTAAAACCAAACTTATTAAAAGAATTAGTAAGTATCAATTTAAGCAAGGCTTTACAAAAAGGATCCGAAGAAAATATTTATTTACAAAGAGAAGACGAACTGTATATTAATTCCATTGTAGACTTAAGAGATTCATTAACGGTAGACTTATTAGGAGAAGTTAGAAGCCAGGGCCGTTTTAACTATGTAGATAGTATGACGGTAAAGGATTTGATTTTAATGGCAGGTGGATTTAAATACGAAGCGAGTAAGCAAATAGAAGTGGCAAGGTTAATACAAAACGATGGTGCCGTTACCAACAATAAAGTAGCGACTATTTTAACCACTGTGGTGAATGGTGATTTAAGTTTTAATACAGGTCAAGAAAATTTTGTGTTACAACCAATGGACGTGGTGACCATCACCAAAAAAACGGGCTTTGTAAATCCAGAAGTGGTGAGCATTAGTGGACAAGTTCAGAGTGTAGGTAAATATACATTGAGCAGTCGTGTAGAGCGTGTGAGTGATATTGTAAAACGTGCAGGTGGATTGATTGGACAAGCATATGGAGAAGGTGCTTTTATTAAAAGAAGCAGATTTAATATTGATACGTTAAGATCAGATGAATCAAAAACATCGGTAGAGCAAGCTTATATTAGAAAGTTTAAGTCACAACAAAATGCAGCAAAGGCAGAAGTGAAAACAAGTTTGATGGAAGAAGATGGTTTAGTGGATGCACAAAAGCAAAATAAGAAGAATTTAAAAGACACATTAGATATTTTATACAAAGAATTAGAAAACGACTATTATCAAATTGCCATAGACATCAATCAAATTATGGACAAGCCAGGTTCTGAACTTGACTTGGTATTAAGAGATAAGGATGAGATAGTGATTCCTAAAACAGATAACCGTGTGAAAATTAGTGGTGGTGTATTAAGGCCTACCAATATTGTATACCGAGACGGATTAAGCATCGGAGATTGTATTAGTGCTGCGGGCGGTATAAGTGAATACGCCAGAAGAGGTAGGGCTTATGTAATTTATGCCAATGGTAAATCTAAAAGAACCATGCACTTTGGTGTTTTCAGAATAAATCCAACTATCAAGCCAGGCGCGGAAGTGGTCTTACCAGAGACAGATGTGAAAAAAGAAAAGGCATTGACTGGTATCATACAGTTTACAACCGTGCTTGCTCAAATAGGATCCGTATTAGCCACATTGGCTATTTTAAATAGATAATATCATGACCGAATTAAGAGAGGAACAACAACAGATAGACAACGATGAAATTTCTTTAAAGGAATTGATTCAAAAAATACAGGAGTGGATAGCGTATTTAAAAACGCAGTGGAAACTCATTATTGGTATAGCAGCTTTGGGTGGTATCATAGGCTTTGTTTATGCGAGTTTTCAAAAACCTAGTTACCTAGCAACAACTACTTTTGTGTTGGAAGAGGATAAAGGAGGCGGAGGCATAGGAGGTGCAATGGGCCTTGCGAGTAGTTTTGGTTTTGACTTAGGTGGTGGAGGAGGCGGATTATTTACTAGTTCTAATATCATTGAACTAATGAAAAGCCGCTTGGTGGTTGAAAAAACTTTATTGAACCCAGTTAATGTTGCGGGGAAGGAAATTAGCCTAGCAGATTATTATATCCAGATAAATAAATTAAATGAAGGCTGGGCTAAAAAACCTAACCTTGCTAATATTAACTTCCCGGTAAATGCCGACAGAACAAAATTTAGTTTGGAACAGGATTCTATCTTATATGGCATTTCCGCAGGGTTGACAAAAAGTAATTTAGTCATTGCTCAAAAAGATAAAAAAGTAAGTATTATAAGCTTAACAGTTAAAACTGAAAGTGAATTATTTTCTAAATTATTTTGTGAGCAATTGCTAAAAGAAACCTCTGATTTTTATATTGAAACAAAAAGTAAAAAATCGAGGTTGAATGTAGATATTTTACAACACCAAGCAGATAGCATTAGGGCCGAATTGAACGGTGCTATTACTGGTGTTGCCACTGCTAGTGATAATGTATACAACTTAAACCCAGCTTATAATGTCAAAAAGACACCTGGCACTAGACGCCAGGTAGATGTTCAAGCCAACACCGCTATACTCACTCAGTTAGTTGCTCAGTTGGAACTCTCTAAAGTAAGTTTAAGAAAAGAAACCCCACTCGTACAATTAATAGACCGCCCCATTTTACCTTTAGAAAAAGATAAAGTAGGCAGGTTAAAATCACTCTTATTAGGTGGTTTTTTAGGAGGATTTTTGACAGTGTTGTATTTGGTGTTTGGACAATTGTATAGGAAGATGGTAGCCTAGGATTTGGATTAGTGTGGTCCACACTAATATTAGGTATTCGCAGATAGTCGTAAATAATTAATAAGCTGAAAATCAATTACTTTACATGTTTGATTTTTTGTTTATAGGTAACACAAAAAGGTTGAAAAATAGGTTGAATGTGCGCAGTTTTGTGCGTTATTTTAAAGAATAATATACATGAAAAAAATTGCAATTGTTGGCGGAGGTATCGTCGGTTTAGCTACTGCTTATAAAGTTCAAATGCTACTACCAACATCAAAAGTTACACTTTTTGAAAAAGAAGATTCTGTAGGCCAACATCAATCAGGTAGAAATAGTGGAGTACTTCATTGCGGGTTATATTATGAGCCAGGGTCTTTGAAATCAAAACTTGCCGTTTCCGGTATTAGGCAAATGACAGAATTTTGTATAGATAATCAAATACCACATGATATTTGCGGAAAAATTGTAGTCGCATCTAATAGCAGAGAGGAATTATTTCTAGATAATTTAGCTCTCAGGGGCACTAAAAATGGATTAAAAGGTTTGAAATATTTAACAAATCAAGAAATGAAATCAAGGGAGCCATTTGTTTTTGCAAAAAAAGCACTATTAGTTCCAGAAGAAGGCATAGTAGATTATAAAGCAGTAATGCAAAAATTATCTAATAAGATAGAAGAAAATAATGGTGAAATTATTTTGTCAAATAAAATTGAAAAGGCAGTAAACCTCAATAACTCCGTTGTACTTTATGGAAACAATAAAGAATGGGAATTTGATTTAGTTTTTAATTGCGCAGGCCTGCATTCAGATAGAAATTATCAAAAATTTACAGGCAATAAAAGGCCACTAAGAATTGTTCCCTTTCGAGGAGAATATCTAATGCTAAAGGAAGAAGCAAGAAAATTAGTAAATCATTTAGTTTATCCAGTTCCTGATCCTGAATATCCTTTTTTAGGAGTACATTTTACTAGACTTATAAATGGAGAAAGAGAAGTTGGTCCAAATGCGGTTTTTGCTTTTAAAAGAGAAGGTTATAAAATTAATGATTTTTCTTTAAATGATACAGTCGATGCATTGACATATAGAGGTTTTCTAAATTTTATTTCAAAAAATTTAAATTTCTCGCTCAATGAACTAAAAAGTTCAATTTTTATATCTTCATTTCTTGATAAAGCAAAAAAACTTATTCCGGAAATTGACTCATCAATGTTTGTAAAAGGGACTTCTGGGGTAAGGGCACAGGCCATGGATGTTACAGGTAAGTTATTGATGGATTTTAATGTATTAAGAGATGGAAATCAAATTCACATATTAAATGCCCCATCGCCCGGCGCTACAGCTTCTTTAGCAATTGCTGATTATATTCTAAACGAGTATTTATAATTTCTTAGAGAAATAGATCATTAGTATCAATCTACTATTTAAGAATATTACTATAAAAGGTATTATCCATTTAAAATTAAGTGTATGGAAAATAAGTATTATTTTAATTATTTCAAATCAATTAATAAAGGATTGATTGACTCTAGATATTTCATTAATAATATTGAAACTGAAACTGGATTATTTTTTGAAACTATAAAGTCAATTATTTTAAAACTTAGGTCAAAAAAAAGTAAAATTTATTTTTTTGGTAATGGAGCTAGTGCCGCTTTTGCTAATCATATGGCTCTAGATTTTTCGAAAAACGGAAAGATTTTGTCAAGATCATTAAGTGATAGTGCGTTATTAACGGCACTATCAAATGACTACAGTTATGAAAACGCAATGATAGAATTTTTAAAAATAGAAGGGGTTACCAAAGAAGATTTAGTAATAACAATAAGTTCAAGTGGCAATAGCCCAAACATTTTAAGTGTTTTAAATTTTTGTAAAAAAAATAATATAAAAACTTTGGCTTTATCAGGTTTAAAAAATGATAATATGTCAATTCAAATTTCAAATTTTTCAATTTATGTTCCAATGAAAACATATGGAATGGTTGAGTGTATACATCAAATATTTTTACACTTAATTTTAGATGAGTCTATGGAAATATTTGAATGGGATAGAGATGAAATTCAAAATATGAATGCTTCAAATTTTAAATTATAACATAGTTTGAAAATCGGAATTGTAGGCACAGGATATGTAGGATTGGTAACTGGAACTTGTTTTGCTGAGACGGGCAATAAAGTGACTTGTGTGGATATAGACAAAGCGAAAGTGGAAAAATTAAGCGGAGGTCAAATCACCATTTACGAACCAGGATTAGAAAAAATCTTTTTAAGAAATATCAAGGAGGAGCGTTTAAGATTCACAACACAACTTGAGGAAGCGGTGGAAGATGCAGAGATTATATTTTTAGCCTTACCAACCCCTCCGGGTGCAGATGGTAGTGCGGATTTAAAATATGTATTGGGTGTAGCGGATCATTTAGGAAAGATTTTAAAGGGATACAAAGTCATTGTCAATAAGAGCACGGTACCAGTGGGTACAGCGGATAAAGTAAGCGCAGCGATTGCAAAAAATTACACAGGTGAATATGATGTAGTGAGCAACCCTGAGTTTTTAAGAGAGGGTGTGGCGGTGGATGATTTTATGAAACCAGACAGAGTGGTGGTTGGAACAAGATCGGATAGAGCTAAAAAATTAATGAGTGATTTATACGCACCATTTGTGAGACAAGGTAATCCAGTGATCTTTATGGATGAGCGTAGTTCAGAGTTAACCAAGTATGCAGCAAACTCTTTCTTGGCAACCAAGATCTCTTTCATGAACGAGATTGCACAGTTGTGTGAGCGCATGGGTGCGGATGTGGACATGGTAAGAAGAGGGATTGGTTCGGATGATAGAATCGGAAAGCGTTTTTTATTCCCAGGCATTGGCTATGGTGGATCATGTTTTCCAAAAGATGTACAAGCTTTGATTATGTCATCGGACGAAGTCAACTATGAGTTTGAGATATTAAAAGCAGTAGAAAAAGTGAACGCCAACCAAAAACTACATCTAGTAGAAAAGATTAAGGCGTTTTACAATAACGATTTACAGGGCAAGCATTTTGCGTTATGGGGCTTAGCGTTTAAGCCGAATACAGACGATATTAGAGAAGCACCAGCTTTAAGTATTATTGATGCATTAACAAGTGCAGGCGCCACCGTAACAGCGTATGATCCAGAAGCGATGCCAAATGTAAAAGCGCAAATAAAAGATAAGATCAAGTTTGCTGAAAATCAATACCAAGCTTTAGAAGGTGCAGCAGCATTGATTATTGCGACAGAATGGAGTGAGTTTAGAACACCAGATTTTGAGCGCATGGAAAAAGAGATCAAGCACAAGATCATCTTTGATGGCAGGAACTTATTTGATGTAGCTAAGATGAAGGTCTTAGGGTATCATTATGAGAGTATTGGAAGAGCAGACTCTAACAAAATAAATTAGACTCAAAACACAAGTAAAAATTATGAGTCAAAAAAGAATATTAATTACAGGAGCAGCCGGATTTTTAGGATCGCATTTATGTGATCGTTTTATCAAAGAAGGCTACTATGTGATTGCGATGGATAATTTGATTACAGGTGACTTAATGAATATTGAGCACTTAAGATCGAATCCCAACTTTGAGTTCATCCATCATGATATCACAAAATACATTGACATAGAAGGGAGCTTGGATTATATTTTACATTTTGCCTCTCCAGCAAGTCCGATTGATTATTTAAAAATTCCTATCCAGACTTTGAAGGTAGGGGCATTGGGTACACATAATTGTTTGGGCTTAGCCAAAGCAAAGGGAGCAAGAATTTTGGTGGCAAGTACCAGTGAAGTGTATGGAGATCCATTGGTACATCCACAAACCGAGGAGTATTGGGGCAATGTGAATCCAGTTGGTCCAAGAGGCGTGTATGATGAAGCAAAGCGCTATATGGAAAGCATCACGATGGCTTATCATACTTTTCATAATGTAGAAACAAGAATCATCCGCATCTTTAATACCTATGGTCCAAGAATGCGCCTGAACGATGGAAGAGCATTGCCTGCATTTATAGGTCAAGCATTAAGAGGAGAGGATATGACGGTATTTGGAGATGGTTCACAAACTAGAAGCTTCTGTTATGTAGATGATTTAGTAGAAGGTATTTATAGACTGCTATTAAGTGATTATAGTCAACCCGTGAATATTGGCAATCCGAATGAAATTAGTTTAAAGGATTTTGCAGAGGAAGTATTGAAGTTAACAGGATCAAAGGTGAAAATTATCTACAAGCCACTACCTGTGGATGATCCAAAGCAAAGACAGCCTGATATCACTAAAGCAAAAATCATTTTAGGATGGGAGCCAAAAGTTGATCGTGCGGAAGGTTTAAAGAAAACCTACGACTATTTTAAAACATTGCCACCTAGTGAGTGGACTAAACTTGCGAAAGAATTTAATTCTAAAGCGTAAAAAATGAAAAAAGCAATTATTACAGGAATTACAGGTCAAGACGGCGCATACTTGGCTGAATTCTTATTGAACAAAGGGTATGAGGTTCATGGAATTAAAAGAAGGTCTTCTTTGTTTAATACGCAAAGAATTGACCATATTTATGAGGATCCACATATTCCAGATAGACATTTACACCTACATTATGGCGATTTAACCGATAGCACCAACCTAATTAGAATTATACAAGAAGTTCAACCAGATGAAATTTACAATTTGGCTGCAATGAGTCATGTGCATGTAAGCTTTGAAGAACCGGAATATACTGCAAATGCAGATGGTATTGGAACCCTTAGAATTTTAGAAGCTGTTCGTTTATTAGGATTAACTAAAAAAACTAAAATATATCAGGCATCAACCTCCGAATTGTATGGATTAGTACAGGCTGTTCCACAATCTGAAACTACACCTTTTTATCCTCGTTCTCCATATGCTGTTGCAAAACTATATGCATATTGGATTACTGTAAACTACAGAGAGGCTTACAATATGTATGCTTGTAATGGAGTTTTGTTCAATCACGAATCTCCACAAAGAGGTGAAACTTTTGTGACTAGAAAGATAACTAGAGCAACTGCAAAGATTGCCTTAGGTATGGATAGCTGCTTGTACTTAGGAAATTTAGATGCTAAAAGAGACTGGGGGCATGCTAAAGATTATATAGAAGGAATGTATTTGATTCTTCAACAAGAAAAGCCAGAAGACTTTGTATTAGCCACTGGTATTACTACTACCATTCGTGATTTTGTGAAAATGAGTTTTGCTGAATTAGGAATTGAATTAGCATTTAGAGGAAAAGATGAATCTGAAGAAGGATATATTGTTAAGAATAATAGTGAATATAAATTAGAAGAAGGTAAAGTAGTGGTTAAAGTGGATCCTAAATATTATAGACCAACTGAAGTTGATTTATTAATTGGAGATCCAACAAAAGCAATGACCAAATTAGGATGGAAACCGAAATATGATTTAGCAGCATTGGTTAAAGAAATGGTTGCTAGCGATATTACTTTGTTCAAAAAGGAATTATATATCAAACAAAGTGGGTTGTAAAATGGAGAAAACTGCTAAAATATATATTGCTGGACATAGGGGAATGGTTGGGTCTGGCTTAGAACGTAAATTAAGAAAAGAGGGTTATGTTAATATTGTTACAAGAACATCTGCGGAGTTAGATTTAAGAAACCAACAAGCTGTTAATGATTTTTTTGAAAAAGAAAAACCTGTTTATGTAATTCTTGCTGCTGCTAAAGTGGGCGGTATTCACGCTAATAATACCTACAAGGCAGAATTCATTTATGACAACCTAATGATAGAAGCCAATATTATTCATGCAGCTTATTTAAATAAGGCAACTAAACTATTATTTTTAGGGTCTTCATGTATTTATCCTAAAATGGCACAACAGCCTTTAAAAGAAGAGTATTTATTAGGTGGTTATTTAGAACCTACTAATCAACCCTATGCTATTGCCAAAATAGCTGGTATAGAAATGTGTGACAGCTATAGAGCACAATATGGTTGTAATTTTATCTCTGCAATGCCTACAAATTTGTACGGGACCAATGACAATTATCATCCCGAAAATTCACATGTATTACCTGCATTAATTAGGAGAATTGTTTTAGCAAAAAATAATAATGAACCAAATGTAACTATTTGGGGTACTGGAACACCAAGAAGAGAGTTTTTACATGTTGACGATTTAGCAGACGCTTGTTATTTTTTATTGCAAAATTATAATGAGCAAGGTTTGGTTAATATAGGATGCGGTACGGACGTTTCCATAAAAGAATTGGCAGAATTAATAGTTGCCGAAGTAGGATATGAAGGAGAACTTGTATTTGACACAACTAAACCAGATGGAACTCCTAGAAAGTTAATGGATACAGGTAAAATTAATAATCTTGGTTGGAAATATAAAATCCAATTGAATGATGGAATAAAATCAACTATTAATGAATTTATCTTTTCCCAACTTCAATAATTTAGTACAAAAGATTTAATATAATGAGCGTTAAAGAATCCCACAAAACCCTATCTAAATTCCTTTATTTGTTATCGTCAGAACAGAAAAAAAGTTTACTATTCGTCTTTATCTTACTAGTATTTGGAACTTTTTTAGAAATGGTTGGTATTGGTATTCTAGTTCCTTTACTTTCTATATTTTCTGGAATTAATGATTTTGATAATATAAGGCATTTTTTAAATCTTAAAAATCTTACATCGGAAAAAATAATTTTATATATAATCTCAAGTATTGTCTTATTTTATTTCATCAAGTTTTTATTTTTAGTTTTTTTATCTTGGAGTCAGAGTAAATTCATTTCTAACTTGTCATTGAAATTAACTTCCGATCTTTTTAAAGGATATTTAAACCAACCATATTTATTTCATGTTCAGAGCAACTCATCAATACTATTGCGAAATCTTCAAGCTGAGTTGGGACAATTTACTACTTATACACAATCGGCTGTTTTATTATTACTAGAATTAATGACTATAATTGGGATTGGATCAGTATTGGTATACAATCAACCATTGGCAGCTTTTGTATCAGCATTTTTTTTACTTATAGTGGTATACTTTTTTAATAAGTTCACAAAGCATAAAATTATAAAATGGGGTAAGGTCAGACAAGTGCAAGCTGAGAAGATCAATAAACAATTTTTTCAAGGACTTGGCGGAATAAAAGAAGTAAAATTTTTTGGCAAAGAAAATTATTTTTTTAACGAAGCACATATAATTTTAAAGAATAATTCAGAAATTTCAACAAAATATTTAACTATTGGTCAAATTCCAAGATATTTTTTAGAATTCATGGCATTACTTGGCATATTCATAATTATAGTTGTTATGCAAATTAAAGGGATGAATTCCAAATCTATCTTCCCAATATTAGGATTATATTTAGCTGCTTCTTTTAGAATAATTCCATCGATAAACAGGGTGTTAAATTCATTACAAACGATTAAATATCTGAATCCTGTAATAGATGTTTTATTCAATGAGTTCAAATTAATTAATAGTACATCTGAACATAAAAATATACAACAGGATATAATATTTCAAAAACATATTGAAATAAAAAATATTTGCTTCAATTATCCAAATGTAGAAACTAGTGTGTTAGATGATTTAAGTATTCAAATTCAAAAAGGAACCACTATTGGCATTATTGGTAAAAGTGGTTCTGGTAAAAGTACCTTAATCGATATATTACTTGGTTTATATAATCAAACTAGTGGCGAAATATTAGTAGACGGAATTAATATTAGAAATAATATTAATAGTTGGCAAAAAAATATTGGGTATGTTCCTCAAAATGTCTATTTAATAGATGATACAATAAAAGCTAATGTAGCTTTTGGAGTAGATTCTAAATTAATTGATGAAGATGCAGTTGATATGGCACTTAAATCTGCTCAACTTTCCGAGTTTATTGAAAAAATTCCAGAGGGTAAAAATTCAATTGTAGGTGAGAGAGGGGTAAAGCTTTCAGGTGGTCAGAAACAAAGAATTGGTATAGCAAGAGCATTATACTTTAATCCAGATATTTTAGTTCTTGATGAAGCTACTAGCGCATTAGATAATGAAAATGAAGCGAATTTTATGGATACAATTATGTGTTATAAAAATTCTAAAACAATAATCATAGTTGCTCATAGACTATCTACTTTAAAATCTTGTGATATCATATATGAAATTTCAAATGGGAAAGTTATCAATACATATGCCCCCGGGGAATTAATTATATAAAAAACTTAAATAAATCATAAAATAAATGAAAACAATTGTAACAGGAGGTGCTGGTTTTATAGGTAGTCACTTAGTTGATCAGTTATTAGAGCTTAAACATGAAGTAATAGTTTTGGATAATTTTAGTACTGGAAGAAGAGAAAATCTCGAACACATAAAAGATAAAATTTTATTGGTAGAATGTGACTTGTCAATTCAAGGAAATTGGGTAAAGTATTTTCAAGAGGTTGATTGGGTATTTCATTTAGCTGCCTTAGCAGATATTGTTCCAAGTATACAACGACCAGAAGCATATTTTAATGCTAATGTTAATGGAACATTTAATGTAGTTCAAGCTAGTAAAATGGCTAATGTAAAAAAAATAATTTACGCCGCATCATCTTCGTGTTATGGGATTCCAGACAAATATCCTACTTCTGAAACATCCGAAATTCGACCTCAATATCCTTACGCTTTAACCAAACGTATTGGAGAAGAGTTGGTATTACATTGGGCGCAAGTCTATAAATTACCAGCGATATCATGTAGATTTTTTAACGTTTATGGCACAAGATCAAGAACTTCTGGAACGTATGGTGCCGTATTTGGAGTTTTTTTAGCACAAAAACTAGCAAATAAACCAATGACAATAGTTGGTGATGGCAATCAAACAAGAGACTTTACATATGTAACTGATGTTGCAAATGCATTAATTGCTGCTGCGAACAGTAATAAAACAGAAACAGTTTATAATATTGGAAGTGGCAAAACAGTATCTATCAACAAACTTGTTGAATTATTGGAGGGAGATAAAATAAATATTCCTAAAAGACCGGGTGAACCAGATTGCACGTTTGCAAATATTCAAAAAATTAAGGATGAATTAAATTGGGAACCAAAAATTTCAATCGAAGATGGAGTAAAACTGGTAGTTGAAAATATTGAATATTGGAGAAATGCACCAGTATGGACACCTGATAGTATTGCAGGTGCTACTGAAGATTGGTTTAAATATCTTGGAAAATAACAATAACTTTAATTAATCAAATATGAAAAACTTAAAAAAAATTTTTATTACAGGTGGTGCAGGATATGTAGGAGCAATGCTAGTTCCTGAACTTTTATCAAATGGATATAAAGTTACTGTTCTTGATTTAATGATTTACGGTGAAGATGTTATTGCGCCTCATGACAATTTATTTATGATAAAAGGAGACATTAGAGATCAAGTCCTTTTAAATGAAATAATTCCCGGTCATGATGCAGTAATACATTTGGCTTGTATCTCAAATGATCCAAGTTTTGAATTGAATCCTAATTTAGGTAAATCTATAAATTTAGATGCTTTTGAGCCACTAGTAAGAATTAGTAAAAAATCCGGAGTACAGAGGTTTATTTATGCCTCATCATCTTCAGTATATGGCGTTAAAGAAGTAAAAGATGTTCATGAAGAAATGTCATTAGAACCATTAACTGATTATTCAAAATTTAAGGCTGAATGTGAAAAGTTACTAGCTCCGTTTCAATCAGATGAATTTACTACTGTCACTATTAGACCTGCAACTGTATGTGGTTATTCAACTCGCCAGAGGCTAGACGTAGTTGTAAATATATTGTCTAATTTGGCGTTTCACAAACGTGAAATAAGTGTATTTGGTGGAAAACAATTACGACCAAATATTCATATAAAAGACATGGTAGATGTATATATTGCATTATTAGAAGCTCCTAAACATCAAATTGCTGGTGAAATCTTTAATGTCGGTTTTGAAAATCAAACTGTTTTGGAATTAGCAGAAACGGTTCAAAAGGTAATCGGAGAGGATGTAAAATTGATTGCCACCCCAACAAATGATAATCGTTCATATCACATTTCATCAAAAAAAATTGCTGATAAAATTGGTTTTCACACTAAACATACCATCGAAGATGCAGTTCGTGATCTTAAAGAAGCCTTTGAAAAGGGCCTTTTACCTAATTCTTTTGAAGATGAAAAATATTTTAATATTAAAAGAATGAATAATATTCACCTTTCTTAAGATATATGAAAATTGGGTTTGATTTTGACAATACTTTAGTAGATTACTCTGCTGTTTTTACCAAAATTGCAGAAGAATTAGGCATAAAATATGAAAATAATCCCAAGAATGCAATAAAATATACTTTTGAAAAAGTATATTTTAATCCTAATTCTTGGAAAGAAGTTCAGCGTCAGGTCTATTGTGAATTAATTAATAAAATAGAACCTTCTGATAAGTTATTAGAGGTGATTAACTGGTTGATAGAACATAATCATGATATTTATATTATCAGTCATAAAACTCAAACAATAAAATTTGATAAACTCGTTTCAAATTTAAGAGATCCTGCAAATAGATGGATTGAGAAAAATATCCCTCATTTTAAAAAAGATAGAATATTCTTCGAATCTTCTGCTATTGCAAAAGTTAGAAAAATTAAATCATTGAAACTAGATTTTTTTGTTGATGATCTTTTGACTATTTTAAATCATCATCAATTCCCTAATGAGACCAAAAAAATACTATTCAATAATTCCTCGATTGCTAAAAAAAATATTTTTATAGCTAGCAATTGGGATATGGTAAAACAAATCATACTCGAAAATGAATAACATTAAAATATTAGTCACAGGCGCAACAGGGTTTGTTGGAAAAATATTTTCTGATAAAATAGACAGAGAATATCCTAATGTTGAATTGGTTAGAATTGGGTATAATAATAAAAAAAAAGGTGTTATTTCTATAGATTTGTGTAATTTAGAAGACACAAAAAGATTGATTGAATCAGAAAGGCCCACGCATGTATTTCATTTTGCGGCAATGGTTAATCCAAAACTAAATGAGGAAAATAAATTAGAATCGTTTCGCAAGAATTTTATAATAACAAATAATCTCGTTGCAGCTTGTTCTTGTAACACAGTAATATTTTTTTTATCAACTGATAAGGTGTATAATGCAAATAATAGAAATGCCTTAGAAGAAGATGTAACTTCAATTCCAGATAATTTTTATTCATTAATGAAAATTATCTGCGAAAACATAATAAGTAGTAAATTTTCAAAACATTTTATTTTAAGATGTCCAATTATACATTCCTTGGGAGATATTAATTCAAACTCTTTTATTGATAACGCTTTAATAAAGCTTTCAAAAAATGAAAAAATAAATGTCTTTGATAATGTCATAAGGCATTATATATTAGTTGACGAATTAATAATTTTTTTAACAGAATTATTAGTTTCAGATAAATATGGTACCTACAATGTTGGTACTAGATCGATGACATATTATGATAGAATATACTTATTGGCTAAATCCCAAGGTCTTGACACAAGCTTAATTTCAACATCCACAGGAAATGTTATACCTGAAATTCAAACTTATAATTTATTAAAATTACATTCAACTTTCAATAAAAAATTTAAATAATGAAGTATCCTATATATTTTAAAGCTGCAATTTTAACAAATATTAATGACGATTTAGAAATAAAAGAAATTTGTTTTGAGGGTCCTTTAAAAGTAGGACAGGTTTTAGTAAAATTATCATATTCTGGAATTTGTGGTAAGCAATTAGATGAAATTAGAGGTGTTCATGGTGAAGACAAATACCTGCCTCATTTATTAGGACATGAAGGTGTGGGAACTGTAATAGATATAGGACCAGGAGTTAAAAAAGTAAATATTTCTGACAAAGTAATTTTACATTGGATGAAGGGCTCAGGTATTGAATCTGATCCACCACTATATAATTTCAATAATGAAAAGATTAACGCAGGGTGGGTAACTACTTTTAATGAATTTGCTGTTGTTTCTGAAAATAGGATTACAAAATTCGAAGGTATTGAAAAACCTGAATATTGTTTACTCGGCTGTGCAATACCTACTGCTGTTGGGATGGTTTTTAATGATTTAGATGCAAAACCTTATGATAAAATTTGTATAATTGGTGCTGGAGGTGTAGGATCTTTTGTTTTACAAGCTTTAAAATTAACTGCGATTGATAGTGTTACAATTATTGATAAATCAGAATTAGCTTTAGAACTAGCTCAAAAGTTAAACGCCGACCATTTATTAAAAATTGACGATTCTGATTTAAGAAAAAAAATTGATACTATTACAAACAAAAAAGGTTTTGATAAAACTATTATTACAACTGGAAATAAGAGCGCTATTGAACTTGGTGTAGAAATTACAAGAACTCCAGGAGAGACTATTTTAATGGGTGTGCCAAAGCATGATGAAACAATTTCAGTAAATGCAAATAATGTCATGCATAAAAAAAGTTTGATAGGAAATTTAGGGGGAAGTATAATACCTGAAAGAGATATACCAGCATATCTTAATTTAATAAAAAAAGGTAAAATTGACACCCAGCTTAGTGTAAATAAAATTTACAATTTTGATGAAATTAATTTAGCAATAAATAATTTCAAAAATGGAATTGCGGGCAGAGCATTAATTAAATTCTAATGTTAATAGAATTAAAAAATAAAAATGTTTTAATTATTGGTGCTAGTAAGGGATTGGGCGAATATTTGGCAAGGTACATATCCAAATACTCTTCAAGAATTTTATTGGTGGCAAGAAATACTGAAAAACTTAAACAATTAAAAATTGATTTATCACCAATTGATTGTGAGTATTTTGCTATTGACATGTTAGAACAAAACTCTACTGAACTTCTTTGTGATTTCATGAAAAAAATTGATTTTGAACCAGATGTTCTTATTCATAATATGGGTGGAGGGTTAGGAAAAAAAAATCCACTTTCAATAAAGCAAGATTATTTAGATGTTTGGAATTTTAATGTAGGAGTACAAATTGAAATTAATAGCAAGATTATACCTAAAATGATAAAGAAAAAGTGGGGTAGAATTGTTAGCATTTCTTCAATTCTTGCAAAAAATGGCGGAATCCCATTCGAACCTTTTGGAGGTTCTATCCATTATAATAGTTCTAAATCTTATTTAAATAGTTATAATAAAGGTTTAAGTAGAGAGCTTGCAAAATATAATATAGTGGTTTCTACTGTTATGCCTGGTGTTCTGTTATCTGAGGGCAAATATTGGCATAAAATGATTGAAAAACAACCCGAATTAGTAAATGATTTTTTAGATAAACATGTATCTAAGAAACGATTTGGTTTGTATGAGGAAATAGCTCCGTTTGTTTTGTTGTTATGTAGTGAATATGCATCTTATTGTTCAGGAACAGAAATAAACATAGATGGAGGCTGGAAATAAATTAGAAAGAGCCCTCAGGTATTTTAATTTTGATATTAATATCAAAATTAAAAATGTTACAAATGGTGCAAATAGTAATGTATATATCCTAGGTGAAAATCAATATATTTTAAAGTTTTACAGAATAGATAATAATCTGCCTACGAGATTAGAAAGAGAAGTTTATGCATTAAAATTATTTGCAGAAAATAAAATTTATAATGTCCCACAAATTATTGGCGTATCAATCGAATTGAATTGTTCTTTAATGACATTTTTAAATGGAACTTCTATTAATATTTTTAAACCAGAATTAATCGATCAGTTTGTATTTTTTTATAAACAATTATTAATTCTACAAAAAAAGAACATAAACAACACATTCGAGTCAATTGATTCGTGCCCTAATCTAAATACTTTGTTTGTGCAAATAAATAATCGAATCTTAAACCTAGACAATGAAAATAATATATGTTTAAAAAAAATATTAAATACTATAAAAGATCATTTTTTATTTTTAAAATCTAAAATTAATGAGAAATATTATAATGATTTAAAAACAGAATTTAGTGTCGTAGATTTTGGAATAAATAATGTCATTTTAAATCAAAAGAATTTATTCTTTATTGATTTTGAATTTTTTGGGTTAGATAATCCAATACATTTAATAAGCGACACGATTGCACATCCTGCAAATAATTTAAACATAGAAGATCAAATTATTTTATATAATAAATTTCGTGATTGTCATGATAATCAAGTTGAAATAAGTAATGCATTTGTTGGAACTAATTTAATTTTTGACTTAAAATGGTGTTTAATAATGTTAAACCCTTTCTTGAAAACATATTCTTTGAATATTAATGAAGAAGAGCGCGAATCAAAAAAGAAATCACAGCTTGAAAAAGTAACTAAAAAAATTTCACTAATAGAACAAAAAATGAAAAATGAAACATTCTTACGCTAAAAATAGTTTTGAGGAAAATCTAGACACAAGATCTGTAGAGATAAGAGAATTTTTATTAGAAAAGTTCAAAATTGCAGGGAAAGGGCATTTAGGTAGTGCATTTTCATTAATTGAATTATTGAGAGTACTTTTTGATAAGTATATCAATTTTGATAAACACCAAAATCACAGGTTAATTATTAGTCAAGGATGGGCAAGTTTGGTTTATTATTATTTTCTTGCCGAAGCTAAACAGATTGAGTTTAATGAACTAGATTCATTTCTTCAGTTTGAATCAAAACTTGGGGGCTGTATAGAAAGTACAATAAATGGAATAGTTGCTTCAACTGGTTCTTGTGGACATGGTTTGCCAATTGGCATTGGATTAGCATATTCCAATAAATTAAATAATAATAAAAAGAACATATTTGTGATAATAGGAGATGGTGAAATGGGGGAGGGTTCAATTTGGGAAGCTCTAATGTCAGCAAGTCGAAAAAAATTAGATAATTTGATTGTAATTGTAGATTATAATAAAGTTCAATGTTCTGGAGATGTTGAGTCTATTACAAATATTGAGCCAATAAAAGATAAAATACTGTCATTTGGTTTTGATTTTTTTGAGGTAAACGGACATTCCATAAATGATTTAGAGAATATGTTTGACATAATTTTATCGACAAAAAGTAATAAGCCCAAATTTTTAGTTTCACATTCTATTATGGGAAAAGGTATAACTTCAATTGAAAATTCAGCTAATGCACATTGGGTTGGGAAAATTGATGATCAACGTTTATTTCAATTTAAAGAAGAACTTATAAAATAATATGAAAAATACTTTTATAAAAGCAATTGTAGAAAAAAATGAAATCCATTCTAAATTAATCTTTATATCTGTAGACCAAGAAACTGGCTTTGATAAAGACTTAAAAAATAAGCTAGGGGAGAGATTTATAATGGAATCGATTTCAGAACAATATGTTGTGGGTTTTGCATCAGGTCTTGCTGCAGATGGTTATTTACCAATTATATTTAATCATGCAGCTTTTACAATCAGAAGATCTTATGAACAAATCTTGTTGGACTGTTGTTTGCAAAATAGAAAGGTAATTTTTTTAGGAATGGGAGGAGGTTTTGCGACCGCTCATTTAGGACCATCACATACAACATTTGACGACATTGCATTAGCTAGAGTTATGCCAAATATGGAAACATTTATTCCATGTGGATCAGATGATATACTAACTAATTTGGATTATATAATTAATACTCAAAATTCGGTTTATGTAAGATTATCGAAGTACGGAAAATATAATTTAGAACAATATTCTATATATAATAACTCTAAAATTTTATACAGAAATTATGGAAATAATGAAAATCAAATATGTCTAATATCGACTGGTCCAATATCTTATAATGTATACTTGGCGATTCGCAATTTAAATCTTAATATATTACATATTCATATACCATTTGTGAAAAATTTAGATAGTAATGATTTAATTAAATTATCTCAAAATTCTAATATGATTTACATTTTTGAAGAGCATTCGGTTATTGGCGGGCTTTATTCTCTTTGTAGTGAAATATTCATAAAATCAACTGAATTTCAAAAAAAGCAAATTTTTAATTATGGCATTAATGACTGTTTTATACACAAATATGGTAGTCAGGAAGAAATATGGGAACAATTATATCTTGACAGTAATAGTATAAAAAAAATTATATTAAATCGATAGTATAGAATGAGAAAAAAAGTTGCGTTTGTTTCTGGACATTTTAATGTAGTTCACCCCGGTCATTTAAGACTATTTCGTTTCGCAAAAGAATGTTGTGACTATTTAATTGTTGGAGTAGAAAGTGATCAAGTTGCGGGAGATGCAGCTCATTTACCCCAAGATATTAGAATTGAAGGAGTGCAATCAAATATTTGGGTTGATGATGTAATTTTAATTGACAATTCGGTATCACAAACAATAAATGAATTAAAACCCGACATTGTCATTAAAGGGAAAGAATTTGAAACAAGATTAAATAAAGAAGAAAAAGAAATAACTAAATATGGCGGAAAGCTTGTCTTCAGCTCTGGAGAAACTTTGTTTTCTTCTCTTGATTTATTAAAAAAAGAATTCTTTGAAAAAAACACTAATTCACTTAATATACCTTCAAAATATTTGGAAAGACATAATATTACAAAACCAAGTATATTAAAAACAATTAAAAACTTTTCTAATTTAAATGTATGTGTAATTGGCGATTTAATCATTGATGAATATATAACATGTCAACCATTAGGCATGTCACAAGAAGAACCAACAATTGTTGTTACACCAATAGATCAAGTAAAATTTATTGGGGGAGCTGGTATTGTAGCTGCACACGCTGTTGGTTTAGGAGCAAATGTTGATTTTATATCAGTTGTTGGGAATGATTTTTCTAAAGATTTTGCAAAAAAAAAATTGACAGAGTTTGGCGTTACTCATCAACTATTTATTGATGAAAGTAGACCGACAACATTAAAACAGAGGTATAGATGCTCTGGAAAAAGTATGCTAAGAGTTAGTCATTTACATCAAAATCCCATCTCAATTGAATTACAAAATCAAATATTTAATTTTCTAGAATTTAATATTGAAAAATATGATTTAATTGTTTTCTCTGATTTTAATTATGGAGTTTTACCACAAAAATTAGTTGACAAAATTGTTAATTTGGGAAAGGCAAATAATATATTTTTAGTAGCAGATAGCCAATCTTCTTCTCAGGTTGGTGATATTTCTAGATTTAAGGAAATGTCTTTGATAACTCCAACCGAAAGAGAAGCAAACTTGGCAATTAAAAATCAAGATTCAGGTATTGTAATTTTGGCAGAAGATCTTAGAAAAATAACTAATTCAAAGAATATTCTTTTGAAACTAGGAGCTGAGGGTCTTTTAATACATGCCGAAGATGAAAATGATACTAATAAATGGTTAAACGATCAATTGCCAGCTTTAAATAATTCACCAAAAGATGTTTCGGGAGCAGGCGATAGCTTGCTAATTACTTCGTCAATGGCATTATGCACCGGTGCTAATATTTGGGAATCGGCTTACTTAGGATCTTTAGCTGCTGCTATTCAAGTCAGCAGAGTTGGAAATACCCCGTTAAAATTAGATGAACTAATTGAAGAAATACAAAAATGAAAGCATTAATATTAGCTGCAGGTTTTGGAACTAGGCTACGACCACTTACAAATAAAATTCCAAAATGCTTAGTTCAAATTAAAGGTGTTCCTTTATTAGAAATTTGGCTTGAAAAACTTACAACTTTAAAAGTTAGTAAAATCTTATTGAATACTCATTACTTGCCAAATCAGGTTATTAATTTTATTGCTAATAGTAAATATAAAGATATCACTAAAATAATTAACGAAAAAGTTTTACTTGGAACTGCTGGAACTTTATTAAAGAATATTGACGATCTTCTAGATGAAGAGTGTATTCTTTTACATGCAGATAATTACACTAAAGCAGATATTGGTGATTTAATTAAAGCACATAATAATAGACCTGATAATTGTTTAATAACAATATTAATTTTTGAGACGAATAATCCTTCTTCATGTGGTATTGTAGAATTGAGTGATAATATTGTAATAAATATACACGAAAAAATTTCCAACCCCCCTAGTAATTTAGCTAATGGAGCTATATATATATTATCTAAAGATGCATTAAAAATAATTAAAAATGAATTTCCAAAAGCTAATGATTTTGTCCGCGATATTTTAATACATTTTTTAGGCAAAATTTACACATACCATACCAAAGAAATATTTTTAGATATAGGAACCCCTGAAAATTATTTAAAAGCAAACACATAATGATCAGCTTTATAAAAAAACAACTTAACGATTTTAATAAAAAAAGTACCAAAGAGCTTTACTATAAATTTAAAATATTATTTTTTTTAATTTTTAATATTTTTATATCAATCCCCTTTTATTTATTTGCAATTCCATTTGTCTTTTTATTAAGAATATTAGAGCCATATTTATTAATTAGAATTGGGTGTTTAATTAGCTCTAGAATAGGACATTTTGCAGGTAATACGGAGCTTTATTTGTGCGAGAGAGACAGTAAAATTAATATTCCTAATAAGAAATATATTGATATTTTTTATTTTGGACATTATCCAATTTGCAATAAATACTTAGCAAAAAAATTTTCCAAATTATTAATAATTTATCCAAAATTTTTAATAAAGCCAATATTTGTATTAAATAAATTAATTCCGGGTTGGCAAAAATTTGAAATTGGACAAAATTCACAACACGATAGAGATGTAAATAATTTATTAGATAAAAGCAGGCTTCACTTTTTCTTCACAAATGAAGAAAAAGTGAAGGGCAATATAGATGTTGAAAATATTGGAATTCCTCCAGAAAGTAAAATTGTTTGTCTTTTTGTAAGAGATAATGAATATTTATTGCAAAAACTTGGGCGCGGATATGATTATCATAATTATCGAGATTGTGATATACAAAATTATCTTAAAGCAGCTGAAATGTTGACAAAGTTAGGATATTATGTTGTACGAATGGGGGCGGTAGTTAAACAGAAATTGAATTCAAATAATCCAATGATCATAGATTATGCAACTAGTGGAAAAAGATCAGATTTTTTAGATATATATTTGGCGTATAAATGTGATTTTGTCATTACCTCTAGTTCGGGGTGGGATTCTGTTCCATCTCATCTTTTTAGGAAACCAATTTTATATACTAATGTCGTTCCAATTGGATTATTACTTACATTTTCAAGTAAGTTCATGTTGACCACAAGAAAATACTTTGATACTCATAATCAAGTATTTTTAAAATTTTCGGATATTTATTCTAAGGGATATGCTTTTTACACTAAAAACGAGGACTACTTGAAATCTAATTTATTATTATTTGAAAATAGTCCAGATGAAATTTGTGATGCGGTTCTAGATATGACGAATTTTATTTCTAATAAATTATTCTTAACTGAATCAGATTTGAGGTTACAAGAAATTTTTTGGAATTCTTTTCCCATAAATGCGAAAGACAATTACTATAAAGGAAACTCATTGCATGGAATTATTAAGGCAACCATGAGCCCCTCATTTTTAAGAAATAATATAGATTTAGTAAATTAAAGCTACAAGATGAAAAAAATAAACTTTTTAGATTTAAAAAAAATTACAAACCTACATCATCAAGAGTATATAAATATGATAGATGAAGTGTTAAAAGATGGCTGGTTTATTATTGGAGAAAAATTAAAAAAATTTGAAGAATCTTATGCAAATTATTCTAATACAAAATTCGCTGTTGGTGTTGCAAATGGTTTAGATGCATTGATTTTAAGTTTGAAAGCACTCAATATAGGAGTTGGTGATGAAGTAATAGTGCCTTCTAACACTTATATAGCTAGTTGGTTGGCTGTTACACACGTTGGTGCAACAATTAGACCTGTTGAGCCTCGAATCGATACTTATAACATTGATTGTGAATTAATAGAAAATAATATTAATAAAAAAACTAAAGCCATTTTAGCTGTTAATTTATATGGACAATCTGCTGAGCTGTTTAAACTAAAAACAATCTGCTCTAAATATAATATCTATTTAATTGAAGATAATGCCCAATCACAAGGTGCAAAATGTTATAATAAGCCGACGGGTTCTTATGGACATATAAATGCAACTAGTTTTTATCCAGGAAAAAATATTGGTGCATTTGGAGATGCCGGTGCTATTACTACTGACAATTCCGATCTTGTAGACAAGATATTAACCTTAAGAAATTATGGATCTAAAATAAAATATTTTAATGATGTTATAGGTTATAATTCTAGATTAGATGAAATACAGGCCGCTGTGTTAGGTATTAAACTTAAATATGTAGACTTAGAAAATGAGCACAGAGTTCAGATAGCAAGTACATATAAAGATTTATTAACAGGCATTGAAGATTTAGTCTTACCAAAAATTGCCGAAAATTGCACTTCAGTATATCATATTTATTCAATCCGCACTAAAAAAAGAGATGAGTTACAAAATTATTTGAATTCACAAGATATATCTACAATGATTCATTATCCATTACCGCCACATTTGCAAAAAGCTTATACTCATTTAGGATATATAAAAGGTGATTTTCCGATAGCAGAAGAAATAGCAGATACAACTTTAAGTTTACCAATTGGCCCACATTTATCAATTGATGAAACTGAATACATCTCTAGTAAAATCAAACAATTTTTTAATAATAAAAAGTAAATATGTCAACAAGTAAAAACATCACTTCTAAAAAATGTCTCATTTGTAATAATGAGATAGAGCCATTTATTTCTTATGGTAAAATGCCAATTGCAAATGGATTTTTAAATTCTGATAAATTTGTAAATGAATTTTTTTTCCATATGCAAGTGTCACATTGTAATAATTGCAATATGGTACAATTATTAGATACTCCTGATAGAGATTTAATGTTTAATGAAAATTATGCTTTTTTTTCTGGCACTTCTCATTCTATGAAAGAACATTTCAAAAATTTCGCAACGCAAGTAAAAAATCAATATCTAAATATCGAAGATCCTTTTGTTGTTGAAATAGGAAGTAATGATGGAATAATGCTAGGTAATTTTAAGGATTGGGGAATAAGACATCTTGGGTGTGAGCCATCAGCAAATGTCGCTCAGGTTGCAAAAGAAAAGGGAATTAATACAATAGTCGAATTTTTTAATGAAGATTTAGCAAAGAAAATTATCAGTGAAAATGGTCAAGCAGATGCTTTTATAGCTGCAAACGTAATGTGCCATATACCATATTTTCATTCGATAGTTGCAGGAATTAGCTTGTTAATTAAAAAAACTGGTATTGTTATTTTTGAAGATCCATATTTGGGTGATGTTATTGAAAAAACATCTTATGACCAAATTTATGATGAACACACATTTCTATTTTCTGTAAATTCAATTAATTATATTTTTAATGAATATGGTATGGAAGTTGTACATATTGAACATCAAGATACTCATGGTGGGTCTATGAGGTATTTTATTGGACATAAGGGAGTTAGAGTACCTTCAAAAGAAGCGGTTGATCAATTAGCTAAAGAAAGAAAATTAGGACTTGATAAGGCTGAAACGTATATTAAGTTTAGAGAAAATTGTGAAAAATCTAGAATCGATTTAAAAAAATTATTGACTGATTTAAAAATACAAGGTAAAAGAATTGCTGGTTACGGGGCTACTTCCAAAAGCACAACAATTTTAAATTATTCAGATATCGGACCAGATTTAATAGAGTATATTTGTGACAATACTCCGATAAAACAAGATAAGTTTAGTCCTGGGAAGCATATTCCAATAAAAAAAATAGAACACTTTAAGGAAAATTATCCTGATTATGCAGTCTTGTTTGCTTATAATCATGCGAAAGAAATAATGAGTAAAGAAACTGATTTTATTAAAAATGGAGGAAAATGGATATTATTTGTGCCAAATGTTCATATTGTAAATTAATTTAAAATGATTGAAGGAGTTGAATTTAAAAACATAATTTCTCATGTTGATGAAAGAGGCTATTTTAGAGAATTGTTGCGTAAAGAAGATAAAATTTTAGTAGAAGGTTTGGGACAGATAAGTCATTCGCTAGTATATTCAGGTGTCGTTAAAGGTTGGCATGGTCATGTGTATCAAACCCAATGGAATTATGTAGTTAATGGTTTAATTTATGTAGCACTTTTTGATTCTAGAAAAAATTCAAAGACATATAATGAAACTATGACATTTTTAGTCGGAGATTATCAAGATACCCAAATATATAAATTTCCTCCAGGTGTTCTCCACGGATATAAATGCATTTCAGGGCCAATGAATATTATTTATTTTACTTCCGGCCATTATGATTTATTGGATGAGATTAGGATTAATCATGATGATCAAGAAATAGGATTTGACTGGATAAATACCTTTAAAATCAAATAAGTTGATAATTTTTATTTCTGGATCAAGTGGGATTATTGGTAAACAGTTAATAAAACAACTTTATTTAACTTATCCTAATGCAACTATTTATGAACTAGGTAGGAAAAAAGAAAATATTGATTCATATTTTATTGAATTGGATTTATTGAATTCAAATTCACTTAAAATGGACGCAGTATTTAATAGGTATAAGCCAGTTTTATTTTTTCATTTAGCTTGGTGTACAAATCATACAGATTATTTAATATCAGACGAAAATATTTTATGGGAACAGTCAACAATAAATTTGATTAATTCATTTTATAATTCCGGAGGTCAAAAATTTATTGGAATTGGATCTAGCATTGAGTATGATTGGAAATATCCTAGCCCATTTAATGAGCTTAATTCAAAATTAAATGGCAATAATTGGTTATATGGGAAATCTAAAATCAATATTTTCAATTATCTTTCAAATATTCCAAATATTTCGTTCCAATGGGATAGAATATTTTTTGTATTTGGGCCCGCTCAAAGTAAAAACAGACTAATTCCATTAATAATTAACAATGCATTAAATAATACAAAACCATTATCAGTTAACATGAATATAGGTAGAGATTATATTTCTACTTTTGAAATTGCTAGACAAATTTCAATGATGTCTACTACATCATACATCGGGAGTTTAAATATTTGTTCTGGTAAATCAACATTACTAAGCGATATAGTTTCTAAAATTGAAAAAATTACACAAAAAAAAGTAACCATTTCATCGGATGAGTTTATAGATAATTTCGACGTGCAAAACATAAGTGGATGTCAGGATATAATTAAATTGCATTTTTCGGATTATAAATATACAGAAGACGATTTTGAAAATGATCTAAAAGAAACTATCAAATATTTTTATTAAACTAAACTATTTTATGAATACAGAATTCTTTATATGGGAAGGGGTTTTTCAAGATTTTTTTAATGCAAAAAAATACGCAGATGGGTTTGGATTTTCTGGAAAAACATACAATACAAGGGCCTTAGATGCCGCAAAAGAATGCCTTTATTCTTTAGAAAAAAATGAACCAATTCCTTTTTTTCACAAACAAAGAAGTGTATTACTTTCACCAATTGTTGCAATGATGTTAAATAATCAATCACAAATAGATATATTGGATTTTGGGGGAGGATTAGGCATTGGTTATATGACATTAAAAGAAAGTATTGTAAATACAAGACAAAAAATTAATTATACAATATTAGAACTACCTGAAATATGTAAACAAGGGAAAGAGTTACATAAAGACGAAATCAATTTCTTAGACAACTTCCCTGACACGAATGAGTTTCAATTAATTCATTCATCTTCTGCAATCCAATATATAGAAGATTGGCAAAACTTAATAAAAAAACTTTGTTCTTATAATGCAAAATATATTTTAATGTCAGATGTATTTGCAGGAGATTTCGAAACATTTGTAACACTACAAAATTATTACAGTAACAAAATACCACATTGGTTTTTTAAATTTTCAGATTTTATTGAGATATTTAATCAAAATGGATATTTCCTTGAAATGCGAACTTATGTTTCTGCAAAAAGGCTAAACTATGAAGACGAACTTCCAATGAATAATTTTGAAGATAATTATAAACTAAAGTATACTTCACACTTGTTATTTTCAAAAAAAAAATAAAATTATGAATATTGGATTAAATACTATTAAAATTATTAATCTTCCTCATCATTTTGAAGAAAATGGCGACCTAATTGTGATGGAAAATAATAAAAATGTCCCCTTTGAAATACTTAGAGTATTTGTGGTAAGAGCCCCAAAGGATTCGATAAGAGGCCAACACGCTCATATTAAATGTACGCAATTATTAACTTGTCCAAATGGTCAAATTGACGTAGAATGTGACGATGGAGTTAATAAATTAAATTTTATTTTAAATCACCCTAATATCGGACTTTTAATACCACCTGGTATCTGGGCTCAACAAACATATACAAAAGAAAATTCTATTTTAACAGTTCTATGTGACCGTCTTTATGAAGCTGAGGATTATATTAGAGAATATTCTGAATTTATAAATTTTATAAATAAAAACGATTAAATTATGAGAATAATAATTACTGGTGCTTTAGGACATATAGGATCTTCTCTAATTCGATCTTTACCATTTGCTTTTCCTGATTTAGAAATAGTTTTGATTGATAATATGATGACACAGAGATATCCTTCATTATTTAATTTGCCAAATATCGGCAATTACAAATTTATCGAAGCAGACATTACTAATTGTGATTTAATACCAATACTTGAAAATTCTAATTATGTAATTCATTTGGCAGCTATTACTGATGCCGCAGGAAGTTTTGACAAAGCTAGTATAGTAGAGGATAATAATTATTCAGGTACTGTAAAAATTGCAGATGCTTGTCTAAAACTTGGTATTAAAATGATTTCATTATCTTCTACTAGTGTATATGGCACTCAAAATGAAGTTGTTTCGGAAGATTGCATGAGTGATGAATTAAAGCCACAGAGTCCTTATGCCATAACTAAATTAAAAGAAGAAAGATATTTACAAACTTTAGCAAAGGAAAAAGGTTTGAAAGTAGTAATTTGCAGATTTGGGACAATTTATGGAATATCGACTGGAATGAGATACCACACTGCAGTAAATAAATTTTGTTGGCAAGCAGTTATGAATCAACCAATTTCAGTATGGAAAACAGCGTATAATCAAAAACGTCCTTATTTAGATCTTAATGATGCAATTAATGCATTTATTTTTTTAATTAGAAAGGATATTTTTGATGGCGAAGTTTATAATGTATTAACACAAAATTCTACAGTAAATCAAATTGTTGAATGTATTAGAGAATTTATTCCTGCGTTAGAAATTTCATTTGTTGAAAATAAAATAATGAATCAACTTTCTTACGAAGTATCCTGCAATAAATTTAAAAAACTAGGTTTCAATTTCTCCGGAGAATTAAAAAAGTCAATTGGTGAAACTATTTCAATTCTAAAAAACTGTAATACAATTTCTTAAATGAGTGAATTTGGAAAGAAAATAACTTCATCAGCTTTAGTAAGTGTCATAATTGACACTTTTTACAGACCACTAATGCTGAAAAATGCTGTAAGTCACATTTTAGAGCAATCTCATAGAAATATTGAACTTGTAATTGTGAATAATGGTGCTACCCAAGCAACACTTGAATATATTGAGAGTATAAAAAAAACTGATTCTAGAATAAAAGTTGTCAATTTCATTGAAAACCAATTTAGCTGGGATGATCCACAAAAATTAGTTAGAATTTGTTTAAATGCTGGTCTAGATGCTTGTGTTGGTGATTTAGTTTTTTATCAATCAGATGATGACTGGGTAGAATTTGATTTCATTGAAAGAATGGTTAAATTATTTGTTAATAATGATAAATGTATAACTGCAATAGGCAGAGTTGCTAATGCCAAACCAAATGGAACAATACTAAATTATTATCCTATAATAGCTAGAGATACTTATGTTAAAGGGCTTGATTTGGCAGTAGATTTTATTACAAACAAAAATTTAATCTATCAAGAAAATCCAGGACATAGTTTTGTAATTAAAAGAGATATATTAAATAGATATGGCAGATTCCAAGATACATTTGAAAAACAACAAATCTTAGGAATTGTTCCCTTTGGTGTTTCCGGATTTGATTCAGAAGCTATTATGTATTGGGGACGTCACGATATTCAATTAAATAGCATTGGCACAAAAAGATTAATTTTTTGGGAAAAATACATGTTAAAAAATATCGAATCGCCAGAAGACTCATTCATTAAAATATGGGAAATAAATTTTGGAATGAAATATGCTAAAATGATGCAAGCCTACTGTTATAAAGTAGTATTAACAGGCTTCTATCAAATATTTTTCTCATATTTATTCGCTTTAAAATTACGAGGACTATTGAATTTTTTAAGAGAGTATAAGTCAAAAATTTATAAAATCAACCATCATTACAAATTTATTTTTATAGGCTTCAAACAGGCTTTTATAAGAAGTAAAATAATGTATATTTTGCAACTAATTAGGTTATTTATAATTCAATTCTTTTCGTCCCCTAGAAATACAATTAGCAAGACAAAATATTTTTTAAAATCAAAATTGTAAATTGATGGCAACAATAGTTGTAATTCAAGCAAGAATTGGAAGTAATAGACTACCAGGTAAGACTTTAATGCCACTTAATGGAAAATCTTTATTAAAAAGAGTAATAGATAATGTAAGATCGCTCAATTTTGTAGATCAAATAGTTGTAGCAACTACAACTTTAGAGGAGGATAACTTAATCGATTTCTTTTGTCAAGAAAAAAAAATTAATGTATTTAGGGGGGATAACCATAATCTCTTAAAAAGATTTGTAGATGCAACAATATTATTTGATGAAAATGATAATATTATTAGAATTACTGCAGATAACCCCATACTAGATATTGAAATTTCTTCCAAACTCTACAATTTACACGTAAAAAATAATAATGACTACACTTGTATTAATGGCTTATCTCATATTGTATTTGAGGTAATTAAAATCAGTGCTTTACGTCAATGTTTCAATAGTAGATTAATCACAGATTATGATAAAGAGCACGTGACTCCTTTTTTTAGAAATGAATTTAATAATTTTAAAACACAAATATTACCTTCAAATTATTCTGGTTTAAATCCGGATTTTGATCAATTTCTTACAGTTGACACATATCCAGATTTTGTAAGAATGCAAAATCTGTTTTTAGAAATTGACAATAAAATTTATAACTTAAATAATATTTATAATTGGATAAAAAAAAATTTTATGACTAATAATTTACAAGTAGATTTAAATGGTTTTAAATTATCTAAAAACTCCCCAACATATATCATTGCTGAAATTGGTCAAAATCATAATGGAAGTATGGAAATTGCTAAAAGTTTAATTGATATGGCAAAAAGATGTGGAGCAAATGCAGTTAAATTCCAAAAGAGAGATATTGATTCCGAATTAACAACTGAAGCGTATAATAAAATTTATGATAATCCTAATTCTTTTGGGAAAACATATGGAGAACATAGAAGATTTTTAGAGTTAAGCGAAGAGCAACATAATGATTTAAAAAATTACGCTAATAAGATAGGTATAACATATTTCTGTACACCCTGTGATATCCCTTCATTAGAATTGCTAGAAAGAATAGCTTGCCCATTTTATAAAGTTGCATCTAGAGATCTTACTAATATACCTTTATTAGAGGCTTTAGGCAAGACAGGCAAAACTATAATTATTTCGACTGGAATGGCTACATTTGAAGATATAGATGATGCACTTAATGCTTTAAAATTATCAAGTGACAAGCTTGTAATAATGCAATGTACTTCCGAATACCCTTGCAAACCTGAAAATGTTAATTTAAATGCAATTAAAACAATTGAAGACAAGTATAATTGTATATGTGGATTATCTGATCATACTTCTGGTGTAATTATTGCTTCTGCTGCATCTGCTATTGGTGTTAAAATAATCGAAAAACATATCACATTAGATAGAACAATGAAAGGAACAGATCAGCCAGGTTCTTTAGAAGAAGCAGGTTTAAGAAAATTAATCGACTATATTAATGCAATTGCTAAAGCTATGGGTGATGGAGAGAAAATTAAAATACATGAATCAATAAATTTAGCAAAAACAAAATTAGGTAGAAGTTTAGTTTCTAAAATTGATATAAAAAAAGGTACAATTTTAACCGAAGATATGCTATGTCTTAAAAGCCCTGGTGACGGAATATTATGGAGAGATAGAGCTACTTTACTTGGTAAAAAAGCTGTCCAAGACTTAGAAAAAAATATAACTTTAAAAGAAAATTATTTTGAATAATACAATTAAACTTTTTATTACTGATATTGATGGAGTCTGGACCGACGGTAGTATGTATTATGATAACCAGAATAATGAATTTAAAAGATTTTCAACTTATGATTCTGCTGGAGTATTGTTTTTAAATCAAATCAATATTCCTACTATAATTTTAACCGGTGAAGAAAATAATATAGTAAAAAGAAGAGCAGAAAAATTAGGGATTAAACAGGTTTATATGGGTGTAAAAAATAAACTTGAAAAAGTTAAAGAAATAGTTATCAAAACTGATATTAAATTATCTGAAATTGCATATATAGGTGACGACATAAATGATTATGCATTATTAAAATCTGTAGGGTTAAGTGCTGCACCTAATAACGCGCCGATTTACATTAAAGATATTGTTGATTGGACATTGCCAATAAAGGGTGGTGATGGAGCATTTAGATATTTTGTAGAAAAATATCTAAATGAAACTAATCAACTTGATATTATAATTAATAAAATACTTAGTGAAAAGTATAATTTTAATAATTTTTCTCAATGAAAATTTTAATTTTCGGTTCTGGTTCTATTGCCAAAAGACATTTAAATAATTTGAAATTATTAGGTTATAATAATATTATTGTCTTTAAAAGAAAATTTGATAAAGATTTCGAAAAAATCTTCAATGTTAAAGTAGTTACGAGTTATGATGATGGTTTATTAAATAACTTGGATTGTGTTTTTATTTGTACCCCGACCTCGATACATTTAGAAGCGTTGGAATTTGCTAATAAAATGAAGTTGCATGTATTTATTGAAAAACCAATGGTACATGATTATGATAATCTTAATTTATCTAAAAATGCGTGGTTAAATAATGATAAAGTTTTTTTTATCGGATATATGTTGAGATTTCATCAAAGTATAAAAAATATATATGATATTATAACTTCCAAAAAATTTGGAAATGTTTATTCTGCAAGATTTGAATTCGGAAGCTATTTGCCTAATTGGCATCCAAATGAAAATTATAAAAATAGTTATGCAAGTAAAAAAGAGCTTGGTGGTGGCGTGGTTAGAACAATTTCTCATGAAATAGATCTTGTCCAATATTTTTTTGGTAATCCGATTGAAATAAAGACAGTTAACTTCAACACTGGAATTTTAAAAATTGATGTTGAAGAACTTTCAGAAAGTATTTTGTTGTATAATGATAAAATTGTAACAATTCATTTGGATTTACTACAAAAAAAGTATCATCGAACAATATCAATTTTATTTGAAGAAGCAAGACTTGATTGGAATTGGCAGACCAATGAAATTTTAATTTCTAAAAATTTAGAGGAAATTGAGATTATCAAACCTAATTATAATTTTGAATTAAATGATTTGTATATTAATGAATTAAAACATTTTTTTTATTTAATCAATAATAACATTTTCATTCACTCACTTGATTTTCAACATGCATTAAGTAATACTGAATTAATGCTAAAAATATATAATAATGGATAGTACTATTGAAAAGTTGTTTTCATTAAAAAATAAAGTAGTAATTGTTGCTGGCGGAGCTGGCCAAATTGGATTTTCTTTTTGCGAGATATTATCTAAAGCAGGGGCTAGAGTTGTAATATTTGACCTTGATATCGATATGGCAAATCAGAAAATTAGCAAAATTAAAAACAAAGAAATAATAAAAAGAATTGATTTTTTAAAAGTTGATGTAACCAATAAATTAGAGATAAAAGAAAGTTTAAACTCAACTTATAGAAAATATAAGAGAATCGACGCAGTAATAAATTCGTTTCATTACAAAGGCAACAGTCGTAAATTAGATACAAACACCAATTTTTTTGTAGATTTTGAAAATTATCCAGAAGAAGCTTGGGATAAAGTGCATGATGTAAATCTTAAAGGCACTTTTTTATTAAGTCAATTAACTACTCCATATTTCAAGAAACAAAAAAAGGGAATAATAATCAATATATCTTCAACTTATGGAAATGTAAGTCCCAATCCTCAAATTTATGGTAATAGTGGAATTAATTCTCCTATTGCTTATGCAACCTCTAAGGCTGCTATTATCAATTTAACAAGATACCTTGCAATACATCTAGCAAAATATAATGTAAGAGTAAATTGCTTAAGTCCTGGTGGTGTTTTTAATAACCAATCTAAAGAATTTGTTAAGAATTATATTGAAAAAACACCAATTGGAAGAATGGCTAATGCTGAAGATTATCAAGGAGCTATTTTATTTTTATTAACAGATGCTTCAAGTTATATGACTGGAGCGAACCTTATAATTGATGGTGGTTGGACAGCATGGTAATTATTCTAATATGTTAATAGATAAAAATAATTGGATTAACAGATCTAATACAAATTTCTTTAATGGATTTTCAGATGATGAATTGGAATATTTATGTGATATAAGTAATTATTCAAGTTTAAAATTACCATTTTTATTTTGGACAACTGAAATATATGGTTTTGGAAAATGTTATCGAAGTTGGCTTAATATACCAAATTTTATTCCAATTCCATTTTATGGTGATCATGGAGTTGATTTATCTGGAGAATTAGCTTTGCATGAAAAAAGTAATAAAAGTAGATTTCACTTAACATGGAATAAGCATCGTTATGAAAATAAATTAAATAATGATTTTAAAAAACTTTTATATATTACTAATCCATGGGTAACATATCGAAAAAAAAACAATGTAAAACCAAAAGATAAAAGATACGGCACTCTAATATTTTATTCTCATACTAATGTAGGCATAGAATTCGAAGATGATAATCATGATAATTATTTCGATGAATTAAAAAATCTTGATTCTAGTTTTTCACCATTTGTAATTTGTCTACATATGCACGATGTTCGAAAAGGATTGCATAAAAAATTAAGAAAATATGGATATCCTATTGTTACAGTTGGTAATTCATTAAATTCTAATTTTGTAGATCGCTTTTATGATTTGATAATTAATTTTAAACAAGCGACATCAAATAAAATTGGAAGTCAACTTTTTTATTGTACAGAAATTGGAATTCCTTATTTTTTATATGGAGAGCCACCTAGTTTAATTAATTATTCTGAAATTAATATTCCCCTTGGTAAAGTTCAAAATTTTGATCAAACTTCGGATTATTTAACACAAATAATTCGGAATAATTTCATTACATATAAAAGTACTATAACACTTGAACAACAAAAAATCACTACTAACATATTAGGATTAGATTCTAATATCACAATTAAAAAAATTAAATTTTTATTTGTCTTAGAGTTATTAAGATTGTTTCCATATTATGTCTTAATGATTCTAAAAGCTATTTTAAAAAAAATAAAGAAATGATAAAAAAAATTAAAAATTACATATTAAGAAGATATTATAAAAAAATTGGATTGTATCATTCCAGTCTTTTAGAGTCTTATTCTCAAATAGATAAATTAATTTCTTCAGATGAATTAAATAAGATCAAATTATTAAAAAGGTATCAACAGTCTAGCACTAATTTTTTAGGTCAAAGAATTGAATTTAGTGATAATGAAGCTTTAATTGGCATGATTAATGAAATCTTTCTTAAAAAAAATTACATGTTTCATACAAATAATGAATCACCACTAATCATAGATTGTGGTGCAAATATTGGTCTTTCTGTAATATTTTTTAAACAAATATATCCGAATTCAAAAATTATATGTTTTGAACCAGATCCAGAGATCTATAAAATTTTAGAATATAATTTAAAACAATTTAACTTCACAGGAATAGAAATCTATAACTCTGCCGTTTGGACAAAAGATGAGAAGTTAACTTTTCAAACAGATAAAAGTTGGGGCGGTAAAATTGTAAATAATAACAGTATTAATGCAATTACAATTGATGCAATTGATTTAAATCAATATTTAGCTGAAAAAGTTGATTTTTTGAAAATTGATATTGAAGGAGCAGAAGTAAACGTAATCAAACATTGTGCACAAAAAATCATTGAAAATGTTGAACATTTATTTTTTGAGTGGCATTCCTTTAGTAATAGCCAACAAAAACTCGGTGAAATTTTAAATATTTTTGAAAAAAATAATTTTAGATATCATTTAAAAGAAGCTAGTCCGAAAGGCGCACCATTTTTTGAAAAAAGACTTGAACAAATAATGGACACACAAATTGATTGCTTTATCTATAAGCGATGAAACAAAAAACATTAACATATATCAGTATACTCGCTATCATTTTTATAATCATCTTCGGGTATAAGAATTTAATACAATCCCCTGGAATTGAATTTACGTTAACTAATTTATGCATTAATGTTTTTCTCATTTACAAATTACTTTTTACAAAAAAAAATATATCTATTATAAACATAATTTATATATTTATTCTATTCTTCTTTGGGCTTTCTCCAATTTATCAATTAGATAATAATTTTTATACTTGGGGTGTTTATTTGACTTACAATGAAGTTTTGATTAGTAATTTAACAATAATAATTATTTTAATTATTTTACATTTTAATACAAGACCATTATATAATAAAATAAATTACAATTTAATTGGGAAAGACAAAACATTAATTAATTTTTCAAAACAATTTAATATATATATTAATTTTAAATCACAATTATTATTATTACTTTTTTCCTTTTTTTTATTTATTTATTTCTTTAAATCATACAATTTTAATTTCATTAATATTTTATATAGATTTAATGATTCAGATCTAGGATTTAATGGAAATGCAACTTTTTATCTTTTTATTTCATATTTTATTAGACCTTTGATCTTTAATACATTTCTTTTTTATTTATTTTGTAACAATAAAAATTATTTTATTTTTATTGTTTTATTTTTATTAGCGATAGTATCAGTTTTCCCAACAGGTGTACCTCGTTTTTTTGCTGCATCAATGTATTTAACATTTTTCTATATTTTAACATTAAAATATTTCAAAATTAATATTTCATTACTTTTTGTTTTGATAATAGGGTTAATCTTTATTTTCCCATTTTTGGATCTTTTTAGATGGGTAACTACTGATGATAAAATATCGAATTACACTTTTAATTTAGATTTAGCTAGTGGTAATTTTGATGCTTTTGGAATGTTTACATTGGCATTGAATAGAGGCACAATTGTTTATGGAAGTAATATTTTATCTTCAATCTTTTTTTTTATTCCCAGAGTTTTTTGGCCAAATAAAGAAATCGGTAGTGGTGCGAAAATTTCAGGTGAACTTAATCTAACCCTTGATAATATTTCAATGCCATATTTTGCTGAAGGTTATTTAAGTTTTGGTATTGTTGGTTTATTAATGTTTACTATACTTATCTCTTACTTGGCATTCAAAATTGACATTAATTTCTATAAAAAAATCGCTCAAATAAAATTAATTTCAAATCCAATTTATTTGATTAGTTATTTAAATATTGTTTTTCTTTTTTTCTTTATAATGAGAGGGGATTTACTCTCTTCTTATGCATATTTATTTGGCATTTCTTTTTCAAATTACATTTTATATAAGATAACAAAAAATTTCTTTTAATTAATTTTAAATGAGACCACTAATTTTAACAATAGCTATACCTTTTTATAATGGATTAGATAAAATTTCTAACATCTTATCTAATTTATATAAAAATGAAAATTCGAATTATGAAATCTTATTAATTGATGATTGTTCTTATTCTGAGCAAACTGAAGGTTTATTAAATTTAATTAATAATAAATACAACAATGGAAATTTAAGATATTTATATAATAATATCAATCTTGGTATGGATGCAAATTTTGAAAAATGCATTTTTGAGAGCTATGGAAAATATATTTGGTTTTTTGGTCAAGATGATTATGTTGTGATAGATGATTTGAATTATTGCATTGAGTGTTTGGAAATATATAAACCTGATATAGTTTTTGCAAATTATTCTATTAATCGTTCATGGAAATATAATTCGAATTATGTATTCAATAATAACACTAGCCTTTTTTTTGGAGTAGGTGTTAGTGATTTTTTGAAAATTAGTAATAGAAAAGTTCCATCTTTTTTACCTTCATTAATTATAAAAAAAGATGTTTGGCCAACTGACCAAGTAATTTCTAAATTTTACGGAACACATTTTATACAATTAGCTTCTTTTATTTATAATTTGTTAATTAACAAAAAGTGGTTATATATTGGTAAGCCCTTAGCAATAGGTGAAATTCCGGCAACTGGATGGCAAAACTCATTAGTTAATAGAATTAAATATTATGTAGGTTTTGTTTCTTGCCTTAACAATTTTTCTATATTTAAATTACCAAATTCAAATTTGATCATATACGAACAGCTTAATGACACTATAATACAACATTTACTACTAAGTATTGAGTGTAAAATAGCAAAGCAAAATGATTTATTAGAAAAATTAATGAATCCTCATTTATTTCCTTATAAAAATAGATTGATATCTAAAATTATATATTACACACCTATACCCTTACTTTTACTTATTCAATTTAATAGAAATATTTATTATAAATATAAAAACATTATTATTAATGAAAAATGAGGATTATGAAATGCAACAAAAAGTCCTTTTTTTTTGGGAAGGATTTCCGCCTTGTGCTTTATTATTAGTTGAAATTAAAAAAAAATTTGGGGAAAACTTGACTATTTTAGCTACTAGAGCTAAGGTTAATTTTCCCGATTTTGACATTTTATACCCAGATCTAAATATTACATGGCTTAATAGTCCAAATCAAATTTGGGAGTTGAAGGAATTCTATTCTGAATATAATGTAATTATTCATACCGGTTGGGCTCATTCAAACTGGTTGAAATTTTCAAAGTGGATGAAAAGAAATTATAATAGTAAGGTTTATTTAACTGTTGATAATATATACACTGGAACATTGAGACAATATTTAGGAGCTATTTATTTCAGATTCAAATTAAAAAATATTTATGATGGTGTTTTTGTACCAGGGAATGAATCTAAGAAATATTTAAATTTTTTAGGTATGCCTTCAAGTAAAATATTTTATGGATACTATGGTGCATTTGAAGACATTTATTTTTCAAACATTCCAATTAACGAACGAAAAGAGGAATTTTTATTTGTTGGTCAGTTGATTTATAGAAAAGGATTAGATACCCTTATCAAAGCCTATAAATTATATCGAATGAACGGGGGTAAATGGAATTTAAGAATTTCTGGTAGCGGTCCATTGGAAAATTTGTGTATTGGAGATGGGATAATTTTTGAAAAATTTTTAAACCCAATTGAATGTGCAAATAAAATGAGAAATAGTAGATGTTTAATACTGCCAAGTAAAGATGAACATTGGGGCACAGTAGTATGTGAAGCAGCTGCGTCTGGAATGACTTTATTATTATCAACAAATATAGGGTCTTCAGTTGACCTACTTCGTAACGGAATAAATGGCTACTCATTTGAGTCTAGTTCTGAAATTGATTTATCCAAGAAAATGCTATTAATTTCAAACTGGAACGATGACCGTACTGTAAATGCAAGTAATATTTCAATATCTATTTCCAAAGCTTTTGATTCAAAATCTTTCTATAATGGCTTTTTCTCAATGATTGAAGTATAAATATTTATGAAAAAAATTGTAATTTTTTATGATTCAATAATATTCTCTTTACAAAAAGCTGGTGGCATTTCATCTTATTGGTATAATTTATGTATAAGATTTTTAAGTAGCGAAAATTCAATTTTTTTTATTGAAAAAAAGTTTACTGGTAATATTGAACATAAAAAGCTTTTACAAATAAATCGCAATTTTTATAATAATATAATTTCAGTTCCCTTTTTGCATAGATTTCTAAATGTAAAAACATCTAACTTGAATGAAAAATTTATTTTTCATTCAAGTTATTACAGAATTACTAAAAATGAATTAGCAGTTAATGTCGTTACAATACATGATTTTATTCATGAAAAATTTTATACTGGATTAAGAAAATGGCTACATGTTTTACAGAAATCATATGCAATACAAAATGCAGATGTAATTATTACTGTTTCACATAATACCAGAAAAGATCTTTTAGAATTTTATCCTACAATAAATCCTGATAATGTTAGAGTAGTTCATAACGGAGTTTCAGAAGAATATTTCCCAATTCAAAATAAACTTTCATTTGATTCTAATTCCATTTTATTCGTAGGCTCGCGTGAAAAGTATAAAAACTTTAATAAATTAGTTGAAATATTAAATAATATTGGAAAATATAATTTGATTATAGTTGGGAGCCCACTTAATAAAAAAGAAAAAGCCTTTTTAGATACTATGTTAAATAACAGATGGCAAATTTTTACATTTTTATCAAACTCTGAATTAAATAACTTATATAATTCTGTTAATGCTTTAGCCTATGTATCTTCTTATGAAGGTTTTGGAATTCCGTTACTAGAATCCATGAATGCTGGTTGTCCTTTTATAGCACTTAGAAATTCATCAATTTGCGAAGTAGCAGGCGATGCCGGTGTATTAATTGATTCATTAACATCTAATGATTTTATTAAAGCCCTTGATAAGATAACAGACAAAAGAGCTGATATTATTCAAAAAGGTTTCTTAAGAGCAAAACAATTTTCATGGAATAAATGTTTCAATGAAACAATAAATATATATCAAGAATTTATCAATAAATGAAAGTATCTATTATAACAGTAGTTTTTAATAATGAAAAAACAATTCTAGATTCAATTTTATCTGTCCAAAATCAAACTTATAAAAATATCGAACATATAATTATTGACGGTGGATCTACAGATAATACAATAAAAATAATTAAAAATAATATTAAAAGTAATTGCATTTTCATTTCTGAAAAAGATGACGGTTTATATGATGCAATGAATAAGGGAATTAGGATTGCCAAAGGTAATATTATTGGAATATTAAATTCTGATGATATTTATAATGATAATAATATTATTGAATATATAGCAAACAAATTCATTTTAGATACAGAAGTTAAAATTCTTCATGGTGATTTGGTTTATGTAAAAAAAGATGATACAAATTTTAAGATAAGATTTTGGAATTCAAAAAATATTTCAACTAATTATTTTGAAAATGGACATGTACCCCCACATCCAACTCTATTTATTACGAATGATGTGTATAGCAAAGTTGGGCTGTTTGATCTTAATTACAAATTAGCGGCAGATTATGAATTTATTTTAAGATTATTTAAAAAACATAATTTTAAAAGCGTATATATTCCAAAATTAATTGTAAGAATGAGACTAGGAGGTGTTACAAATAAAAGTTACTTAAATATATTTATTCAAAACCAAGAAATTATAAAGGCATGGAAACAAAATGGTCTGAAAGTCCCATTCCTATTTCTTTTGCGTCGTTTTATTATAAAAATTAAGCAATATTTTTAATTTTATATGAATATTTTACTTACTGGTTCAACTGGATTTTTAGGAACAATAATTATAAAAGAATTAAATTCTAATAATAAAATCTTTACTTTATCTAGAACAAATTCTGATTATAATTTCGATTTATCAAACAAAATCCCGTTATTTAAAGATACATTTGATCTAGTAGTCCATTGTGCAGGTAAAGCACATCAAGTTCCCCAAAATGAAATTGATATAAAATCCTTTTTTAATACTAATGTTAATGGAACTTTAAATTTACTTAAAGGGTTTACTCTAAATAATTTACCGAAATATTTTGTATTAATTAGTTCTGTAGCTGTTTATGGTATAAAAAATGGTGAATTAATTAATGAAGATTCTCCATTACTTGCTAATGATCCATATGGTAAAAGTAAAATTGAAGCAGAAAAAATTGTTTTAAATTGGTGTAAAGAGAATAATGTAATTTTTACAATATTAAGACTTCCATTGATAATTGGTGATAATCCAAAAGGAAATCTAAGTTCTATGATAAAAGCTATAAATAAAGGTTATTATTTTAATATTGACTCTGGGAAATCAAGAAAAAGTATTGTTTCTGCCCTAAATGTTGCTAATATAATTCCTAAAGTAGCAACTATAGGTGGAATTTATAACCTTACAGATGGATATAATCCAACAGTAAGTGAATTAAGTCATTATTATTTAAATTTCTCCTCTAAAAAAAGAAAAATTCCAGATATCCCATATTGGTTGGCAAAATTAATCTCAATAATCGGTGATATATTAGGCGATAAATTTCCAATTAATTCTGAAAAACTTACAAAAATCACTAATAATTTGACTTTTGATGATTCTAAAGCGCGAAATGTTTTACATTGGAACCCTGAATCAATTTTTAATCCCAAATAAAAGAATATGCCTTATTTATTTACCTCAGAGAGTGTATCTGAAGGACATCCAGACAAAGTAGCGGATCAGATTTCTGACGCATTAATCGATAACTTTTTAGCATTTGATCCACAATCAAAAGTGGCTTGTGAGACTTTAGTAACAACAGGTCAAGTAGTATTGGCAGGTGAGGTAAAATCTAAAGCTTATTTAGATGTTCAAACAATTGCACGTAATGTGATCAAGAAAATTGGTTACACAAAGAGTGAATACATGTTTGAAGCGGATAGCTGTGGTGTATTATCTGCAATCCACGAACAATCTGCAGATATCAACCAAGGGGTAGATAAGAAGAAGAAGGAAGAGCAAGGTGCAGGTGACCAAGGGATGATGTTTGGTTATGCAACCAACGAGACAGATGACTTAATGCCATTGGCTTTGGACTTAGCGCACAAAATCTTAATTGAATTAGCTGCATTAAGAAGAGAGCACAAAGCAATTAAATATTTACGTCCTGATGCAAAATCTCAGGTGACTTTAGAGTACAACGACAAAAACGAGCCAGTAAGAATTGACGCGATTGTAGT
>Ga0315906_10000792_pt1 | contig 48927 bp, 49 predicted proteins | sample LakEriMetagenome_4_FD_203526 | JGI IMG/M metagenome (GOLD analysis project Ga0315906, IMG submission 203526) | Freshwater fungal communities from buoy surface, Lake Erie, Ohio, United States - Buoy 2 MA122 | ecosystem: Environmental > Aquatic > Freshwater > Lake > Lake biofilm | place: USA...
CCGTCACGCTCACGCACTTGGTTGAGCGCAACAATTTCACTCCGCAGCTCTTCGCTACAATGATTACAGAAGACGATGCGGAAACTGAAATCCCACAAACCAAAGAAAAGCACCAACGCCTCGACGCCACCTTGGACAAACTCCGCGCCCGCTACGGCCGCGACGCGGTTTACCTTGGCTCAGTGCAAGATGTTAGAGAAAGCGCACCGATGCGGATCAGTTTCACGCATATCCCGAATCCGAGTTTGGAGAAGGATGATTAAATATCCTTCGCTGAGTATTCCCAACCCTTGCGGTATTGGGCGCGTTTGACGAGTTTGTTGGCGGCTTCGTTGTTGATCGCGGTGGAGGTTTTCGGATCCCAGATGATGGGTTGTCCGGTGCGGATGGCGAGGCAGCCTAACAAGCAAAGTTCTGTTAGAGGGACTGAGTAATCGAACTGCGACATGAAGGGAAACGGTTTACCCTGTTTGATTGCAAGTGCCCATTCACGTTCCGAATTGCCCGGGGCTGGGCTGCGGTCGAGAGTTTTCGCGGGTGGGTTGGAGAGAAACTCTACGGAGCGTGCTTCTGGTAGGATGGTGAGTTTCTGGACTTGGCTGCCTTGGTTATAAACGATGCCGTCCGAACCGACGACATAGAAACCGGTGTCGCTGAGCGGTTGGGTCAGACCTTTGGGTTGTGGTGGCATGCAAGGGGAGCCATCGGTGTTTTTTCCCTCATACCAGTAGAGCTTGATTTGGCCGTGGCTGGGGACGTCGTCCCAGATGTATTCGACTTTCGCGCCGCGTGGCCATGCAGTTTCTGTTAGACCATCGGCGGTGGCGTTGATGCGGTTAGGGACTCCAAGTCCGAGTGACCAGACGAGGGGATCGAGGTTATGGCAACCCATGTCTCCTAATGCACCGCTGCCGTAGTCGAAATGTCCCCGCCATTTGAATGGATGGATGTCCGGGCTGTAAGGGCGATCCGGAATCGCCGCGAGCCATAGATCCCAAGCGAGTTTTTCTGGAACAGGTGTTGATGGTTTGAAATCCGCAGCCTTGCTCTGTGGCCAGATCGGACGATTGGTCCAAACGTAGATTTCTTTCACCTTGCCGACCACTCCCGCATCGAACCATTCTTTAAGCAAACGGTTTTCCTCATAGGTGTGGCCCTGATTACCCATTTGCGTGATGATGCCTTTTTTCTTGGCTGCCTGATGAAGTTGGTTCGCTTCCCAGAGGGTGTTGACCAATGGCTTCTGCACACAAATGTGCTTACCGAGCGAGATCGCATGCATTGCGGCGGGATAATGTGAGTGATCGGGCGTCGAGATCACCACGCCGTCTAACGAATTTTCTTTTTCCAACAGCTCACGAAAATCTTTGTATTGGCGTGCATTGGGAAATTTTTCGGCGGCTTTAGCGAGATGGTTCGCATCGACATCACAGATCGCAACGATCTCGTTATCTTTCGAGACATTCATCAAATCATTGAAACCGCGACCACCCACTCCGATGCAACCCACCGCAACGCGTTTGCTAGCGGGGGTGTCTTGAGCGCGGAGCAAAAGGTTAGGGATCGCGATGCCGGTGGCGGTGGTTACGGTAATGCCTTTGAGAAAGCTGCGACGGGTGCTAAAATGGGATGGCTGAGTCATGGGGTTTTAAGCTACAAAGCTCTCATACCTAATCATCCAAGATGATTTTTCATATTATCTGCATAGTTCCTAAATTAAATGACAATTTTTTGTAAGGGTTGCTTGACCCTGCGGTGAGATGGAGACTAAAACCCGCGCGGTTTTTGCCGTCTCGAATTATGAATATCCACGAATACCAAGCGAAGGAGTTGTTTGACCGTTTTCAAGTCCCTAGTCCGAAAGGAAAAGTGGCATCCACTCCAGAGCAAGCTGCAGCCGCGGCGAAAGAATTTGCAGGATCGAAACTGGTGATCAAAGCCCAAGTTCATGCAGGTGGTCGCGGTAAGGGTCATTTTAAAAATGGATTCAAAGGCGGCGTGCATTTGATCGAAAGCCCGGAGCAGGCTGCGGAATATGCAGGCAAGATGCTCAACGAAACTCTTGTCACCGTGCAGACGGGCGATTCAGGGCGCGTGGTGCGCAAGGTCATGGTCGCGGAAGCGGTTGATATCACTCACGAATATTACCTCGCGATTTTGATGGATCGTGCCACTTGTGCGCCAGTCATCGTAGCTTCCACTGAAGGTGGAATGAGCATCGAAGACGTGGCTCACGATACTCCGGAGAAAATTTTCCGCCAAGTGGTTCATCCTCTCCTGGGCCTTCAGGCATATGAGATTCGCAAGATCACCGCAGAGCTCGGCTTGAGTGGCGATATCGCCAAGCAGTTCGCCAAACTTCTGAAAAATCTCTACAAACTTTTCATCGATTGCGATTGCTCGATGTTGGAAATCAACCCTCTCGTCACCACTCCCGATGGCCGCGTGCTCGCACTCGACGCGAAGTTCGGCTTCGACGACAACGCGCTTTATCGCCATCCGGACATCGTCGCGATGCGCGACAAGGAAGAAGAAGATCCACGTGAAGTCGCGGCTTCGGAATACGATCTCAACTACATTGGTCTCGATGGAAACATCGCTTGCTTGGTCAACGGCGCAGGTCTCGCGATGGCGACCATGGACATCATCAAGCATTACGGTGGCGAGCCAGCAAATTTTCTCGATGTCGGCGGCGGCGCTTCGAAAGAACAAGTCACCGCAGCTTTCAAAATCATCCTCGGTGATCCAAACGTCAAAGGCATCCTGATCAACATTTTCGGTGGTATTATGGATTGCAACGTCATCGCTGAAGGTGTGATCGCTGCTGCGAAAGAAACCGGATTGCCTATCCCTCTCGTGGTTCGCCTAGAAGGCAACAACGTCGAAGCTGGCAAAGCCACACTCGCTGCTTCCGGACTTAATATTGTTTCTGCCGACACCATGGCAGATGGCGCAGAAAAAATCGTAAAAGCGGTTGGCTGAAAACACTAGATAATAACTTTAAAGAAATACTCATATGGCCATTCTCATTGATGAAAACACCAAAGTCCTCGTCCAAGGAATCACCGGCAGCTTTGGTGCGAGACACGCACAGCTTTCTCTCCAATACGGCACCAAGCTTGTAGCAGGTGTGACGCCTGGTAAAGGTGGTCAGAAATTTGAAAACACGGTTCCGATTTTTGATACGGTCTCTCAAGCTGTTAGAGAGACTGGTGCCACTGCTTCCGCCATTTTTGTTCCGCCTCCGTTTGCAGCCGATGCGATCCTTGAAGCGATGGACGCAGGCGTTGAGCTGATTGTTTGCATCACCGAAGGTATCCCTGTAATGGATATGATGCGTGTGAAATCCGCTCTTCAAGGTTCCAAATCTCGTTTGATCGGTCCTAACTGCCCAGGTCTCGTGACTCCGGGTCGCGGTGAGAAAAGCCATGGTGGTTGCCGTATCGGCATCGCACCGGGTTACATCCACAAACGCGGCAACGTCGGTGTGGTTTCTCGTTCCGGCACACTCACTTACGAGGCAGTTTTCCAACTCACTCAAATGGGTTATGGGCAGAGCACCTGTGTCGGCATCGGGGGTGACCCGATCAACGGCACCAACCACCTCGACGTGTTGAAAATGTTCAACGAAGATCCTGAAACCGAAGCGATCATCATGATCGGTGAAATCGGTGGTAACGCAGAAGCTGAAGCCGCACGTTGGGCGAAGGACAACTGCAAGAAGCCAATCGCTGGTTTCATTGCCGGTGCCACCGCACCTCCGGGACGCCGCATGGGCCACGCTGGTGCCATCGTCGGAGGCGAAGAAGACACTGCAGCAGCGAAGAAAAAAATCCTCGCGGAATGCGGCATCGCCGTAGCTGAAACTCCAAGCGACATGGCTTCCACGCTCATGACGCGCTGGGGCAAGTGAGTTGGCGCCGCAGGCTTTGGACTGCTGGGATCATTCCCAGCTTTCACGGCATGCGGCTATCACCGTGGCGAACGGTAACAACCGGTTTCTCCGTCCACCACAGCTCTCCCGAAAGCTGCGGATCACCGCAGCAGTCCAAAAGCCTCCGGCGGAATTGCTTTTCAATTGAATGTTGCGTTGTTAGTTCAGGGCCATGACCAATCCCCCTTGGCCACATGCTCCCCCACATTGGTTGTTCAACGAAGGCTTCTATTTCGTGACAGCCTCCACCTATCACCGCGAAAAACTTTTCGATTCTCCGGAGAAACTCGATGCAGTAACTCAATTGCTCGTAGAAACAGCCGAAAAATTTGGTTGGAGCCTACGTGCTTGGGCTGTGTTTTCAAACCATTACCATTTTCTCGCTCAATCACCTGAAGGTAGTGGTGAATCTCTTCGGGAATGGCTTTCAGAATTCCATCGGAGCTCAGCGATCCGAATCAATCAAATGGATAGTATTGAAGGTAGACGGATTTGGATGAACTTCAGGGAAAGCTTCATCACGCATCAGATATCGTTTTTAGCTCGGCTGAAGTATGTGAATGATAATCCGGTTAGACATGGGTTGGTTGATGTGGCAACTGAATATCGTTGGTGCAGTGCCGCTTGGTTCGAAAAGTCCGCAGTTGAGAGTTTACGAAAAAGTGTTAGCCGATTCAAAACGGATCGTCTCAAAATTGAAGACGATTTCTAAACGCGCCGCAGGCTTTGGACTGCTGGGATCATTCCCAGCTTTCATGGCATGCGGCTATCATCGTAGCGAACGGTAATAACCCGTTTCCCCGTTCATCGCCATCAACCCCGAAAGCTGCGGATAACCGCAGCAGTCCAAAAGCCTGCGGCGGAAAATCACTTACTCGCATGATGGATCGCGAGTAGTTTCACCAACAGATCCTCAAGAAATTCTAACGGAATCTGGTTCGGTCCGTCGGACATGGCGTTAGCGGGATCGGAGTGGACTTCCATGAAAAGCCCATCGAGTCCGGTGGCGATTGCTGCGCGTGCGAGTACGGGCGCGAGCTCGCCGTCACCGCCAGTCGCGCCACCAAGTCCGCCGGGGCGTTGCACGGAATGGGTTGCATCGAAAATCACAGGAATGCCTTCTTTCCGCATGATGTAAAGCGAGCGCATGTCGACAACCAAATTGTTGTAACCAAATGTCGTGCCGCGTTCGGTAATGAGGAAACGATCGCAGCCAAATGCCCGCATTTTATCGGCGATGTTGACGCAGTCCCACGGTGCGAGGAACTGGCCTTTTTTCACGTTCACGACGCGGCCGGTTTTTGCGGCGGCTTCGAGGAGATCGGTTTGGCGGCAGAGGAAAGCGGGGATTTGCAAAAGATCGATGTGTTCCGCGGCGATTTCCGCTTGTTCAGCGGTGTGGATGTCGGTGGTGACGGGGACTTTGAGTTCTTTGGAAATTTCACCAAGGATGCGGCAGCCTTCGTGGATGCCAGGGCCACGAAACGAATTCACCGAGGTGCGGTTGGCTTTATCGAAAGATGCCTTGAACACGAAAGGAATCCCCGTGCGATCGGCGATTTCTTTGAGTGACCTCGCCATTTCCCATGCAAATGTTTCCGACTCAAGCGCACACGGGCCGAGGATGAAAAAGGGGACGGGTCCACCGACGGGGACGTGGCCGATTTGGAATGGGGTGAATGATTTCATAAAAATTAGGCTTCGGAGTCGTTGAGGACGGTTTTGTAGAGGGGAATGAGGTTTTTCAAGGCAGTTTCGAGCAGTTTGGCTTCGTGTTCGGTGAGATTTCCAGCGGTTTTGTTTTTCAGCATCCCTAGGGAATCGATCACGGATTTTGCGGCACGGAGATTCACGGATTTCTCCCCAGACACAGGATTCGGGATCTGGCCGAGGAAAAGCCCGGCGTTTTGGGCTTGGAGCAATATAAACTCGTTGAAGCGAGGATCGGCCTCGGTAGGATTTGGCATGGGTTGAGAATTGGTCCCTAGGCGGCGGGAAGCAAGTTCGGAAAATAACTAGATCAAAAATGCAATGCTTGACGTGGTTCGTGATGAATTCCTACCCTCCGCAAGTGATGGAGTCGCGGTGACCCCATCCTATCTCAGATAAATCTTTAGCAAACTGTAACTGTGGACCTCCAAGAAATCCGAAATATTGTGGAATTGATGAATGAGCACGGGCTCACCGATTTCGACCTCTCCAAAAAAGATTTTCATCTCAAGCTCAAAAAAGGCCCCGATATGGAGGCATTGAGCGGGCTGCTCGCCAGCATGCCACGTGTCGCTGCCCAAGCCGCACCAGTCGCTGCCGCTCCAGCTGCCGCCGCCGCGGCTCCAGCCGCCGCTGCTGCCGCACCCGCTGCCGAGGGCGCAGAAATCACTTCTCCGATGGTTGGAACGTTCTACCGCAAACCCGCACCGGACGCACCGAACTTCGTTGAAGTCGGCTCCACGGTTTCCGAAGGTCAGACCCTTTGCATTATCGAGGCGATGAAAGTGATGAACGAGATCAAAGCCGAGCGCTCAGGCACCATCTGCGCATTGGTTGCTACGGATGGTAATCCAGTGCAATACGGCGACGTTCTGTTCCGCATCAAATAACTTTCTCCATCTAACGAAATGTTCAAACGAGTCTTGGTAGCAAACCGTGGCGAGATCGCCCTGCGAATCATTCGTGCTTGTCGCGAACTTGGCGTGGCATCTGTGGCCGTTTATTCGGAAGCGGATGTCGATTCGATGCACGTTCAACTCGCTGATGAAGCGGTATGCATCGGGCCAGGTCCGAGCAAGGAGAGTTATCTCAAGCCAGATCGCATTATTGCCGCAGCCGAAATCACTGGAGCGGATGCGATTCACCCGGGCTACGGGTTCCTCTCAGAAAACGCACGCTTCGCCGATATCTGCGAATCTTCCGGCATCGTTTTCATCGGACCTTCTGCCGAAGTCATCCGTATGATGGGGGATAAAGCCACCGCACGCGCCACTGCCGTCGCTAACGGCGTGCCCATCACTCCTGGTTCGGAAATTCTAACAGATCCAGATAAAGCCCTTGCGAAAGCGAAAGAGATCGGTTTCCCCGTGATGATCAAAGCCACTGCCGGTGGTGGTGGACGCGGAATGCGCCCGTGTTTCAAAGAGGAGGAATTCAAATCCCTATTCCAAGCTGCTTCTAACGAAGCGATGGCCTGCTTCAGCAATGGCGATTGCTACTTGGAAAAACTCGTGCTCAACCCGCACCACATCGAGTTCCAGGTCATAGCGGACTCGCATGGAAATTTCATTCACCTTGGTGAACGTGATTGCTCGATGCAACGCCGCAACCAAAAGATCATCGAAGAATGTCCTTCACCTTTGATCTCTCCGGAAATGCGCGAGCGCATGGGCAAGGCATCCGTGTCACTCATCAAAGCGATCAACTATCAGAACGCAGGAACGATTGAATACCTCGTCGATGAAGCGGGTGAAAATTTCTACTTCATGGAAATGAATACTCGGATTCAGGTCGAGCATCCCGTGACCGAAGAAGTCATGGGTTGCGAGCTCATTAAAGAGCAGATCCGCGTCGCAGCCGGCGAACCGCTTTCCCGCCACGTGCTACAAGCCAGCCCTCGTGGTCACTCCATCGAGTGCCGCATCAACGCGGAAGACCCCTACAACAAGTTCATGCCAAGCCCAGGCACGATTTCTCTCTGGTATGCTCCGGGTGGAAAAGGCGTGCGCGTGGATACCCACGTTTACTCCGGTTATTCCGTTCCGCCTTATTACGACTCGATGATCGCCAAACTCATCGTCACTGGCGCAACTCGTGAAATCGCGATTGCCCGCATGAAGCGCGCGCTCGGAGAGTTCATGATCAAAGGCATCAAAACCACCATTCCGTTCCAACAAGAAATCCTCAATCATCCAGATTTCGCAAATGGAACCTATGATATCGGTTGGGTCGGTCGTTTCCTCGAAGAAAAAGGTCTGTGAACCAAAGTCAGCGAAGATCCAAACTCGCCCATGCCCGCCTCTACGGGATTGTCGATTTCGGTTACGTAGCTCCTTCGGATGTTATACAAGTCACGCAGCAACTTCTAACAGGTGGTGCGGATATCATCCAGTTGCGCGCCAAAGATACGGAGATGAATCAGATCATCGAAGCCGCGAAACAAATTCTCCCGCTCTGTAAATCGGCCGGGATTCCTTTCATCCTAAATGATTTTCCAGAACTCGCCGTCGAACTCGGCGCGGATGGCGTTCATATCGGTCAAGATGACGGATCTATCTACGAGGTTCGTAGTAGAATAGGCGAAGACATGCTGATCGGACGCTCCACCCACAGTCTCGAGCAAGCTCGCCAAGCTATGGCCGATGGCGCGGATTACATCGGCTTTGGCCCCTTGTTTCCAACCCCCACCAAAGCAGGCCGACCCGCTATCGGCTTGGGAGAAGTTTCAAACATGGAAACCGAGGTCGGCCAATACGTCCCCGCCTTCTGCATCGGCGGAATTAAGATGGAAAATCTAACAGAAGTCCTCGCTGCCGGCGCTAAACGCTGCGTGATCGTTTCGCAGTTGCTCACCGCAACGGATGTTACAAAAGCCACCGCCGAAGCAAAGCACGCGCTTTCCTGAATCAAGGTAGGGTCAACTGGCCTCAGTTGACCGTGGATAAAAGAATTGAAGAGTGTATGTGATTTAGTTTGGAGTTATAGATACGAAATCTAACCAAACCTGATTTTCTACAAAACCGATCTATCACTCAATATCTTGCACCGCATAAAATATGTTCATATGAACGTATTTTATGCCTTCCATCTATCAGCCGCGCCGCCCCCGCGCCTCACCTCTCTGGCAGCTTGTCAATCATGGCTGGAGTTCCTTTACCGCTGATTACGAAAAAAAACACCGCCCTATACTTGGTCCGCTCAAATCTGCCACCATCACCACCGTTGAATCCTTCCTCCGCTGCGGCGATCTTGCCTCCGGATTCACGCGCCTCGAATGCTCTGAGTGCGGCCATGAGCGGTTACTTGCCTTCACTTGTAAAACTCGCCACTTCTGTCCTGCTTGCCATCAGCGACGCGTGCGATCCACCAGTGAATGGATCGCGGGATCTGTATGTCATCAAGTCCCTCATAGACAGATCGTTTTCACCATTCCCAAAGTGCTACGCGGCATCTTTCGCAAACGTCGCCAGTTGCTTTCTCTTCTGTTCCAAAGTGCGATCGATACCCTGACTGAATCCTTTCGCCTCCAACTCAATCTTCCAGAAGGCAGAATTGGAGCCGTCGCTGCCGTTCATAGTTTTGGCGATTACCTTGTCTTCCATCCCCATCTCCACGTGCTCGTCGCTGATGGTTTGTTTGCCTCCGATGGACGTTTTCACTGCCTGTCGCAAGGAGCCATCGGCCCCATGACCGAGTCGTTTCGCCATCGCTTCCTCTGTATAGACTGGTTGCCAAAAGTCCTTACGCAAAAGGGAGATTTTTTAGTTTTGGTTCGTGCCGCTGGCGCGGGTAGTTAGCTCCAGTCCCGGCGAATGAGTGGCAATTCCTGCGTTATTCTTCGGTTGTGGATGTTCATCCACGCCCTCATCACGCCTTGGACTCGCCACTCATTCGCTCGGCCTTTCACGCAAGGACTTTTGGCAAACAGTCTACTCCGGGAAAAGAAACTCATCAGTCCTAACAAACTGAGTGATCTGCTCGGTTGGAAACATTCCGGATTCCACGTTCACGACGGCCGGGACGACCTTATCGATGCGAATAACCACGGAGGCCGCAAGCGACTCGCTGAATACCTGCTACGACATCCATTCTCGCTGCAGAAAATCACCTGGAACGCCACCAGTAAAACCGTCATCTACCGCTCCAAGCGCCATCACAACACCAAACGCAATTTCGAAATTTTCAAGGCTCCCGATTTCATTGCAGCAGCCCTCTTGCATCTGCCTCCCAAAGGACAACAAATGGTTCGCTACTATGGCGTTTATTCTAACAAAGTCCGTGGACGAGTTGCGAACAAAACACCGTCCTTGATCACTGAGATTACTGTTAGTCCTATAGTTACCTCTCGAAATCAAACATCAACAATCGTCAATCATCAATCGGAGTTCATGCTCGTTGAGCCACCAGCCAAGCGCAGCGCTCGACTCATGCGCCCCTTGTGGCGTGATCTCATTCTCCAGGTCTGGGGTGGGGATCCGCTCAAGTGCCCTTGCTGTGCCGGCACCATGAAAGTCATGCGGCCCATTCTGCGTCGCGAGGAAGTGAAATTTTTCCTGCAACTTCACGGATTGTGGGAGGGGCTGGTGTGCCTTCCCCGGCCGCCGCCTCCGCCCTTCGATATCGAGACTCTGCGCCGCATCGAGCCGCCATGGACGGCCATCAAGGAGTGGATCCCCGACGAGGAGCCCAATCTGACTTGGTTCAACCAGCCTAGACAGCCTCAGGTACACGCGTTCGAGGATGTGGATCAGAGCCCGACATGGCAGCCGAAGGAAGTGGCTCTCGATGACGGCCGGGTTCTGGTGTTCGATGGCCAATAGGTCAAATCAACCATCCATGACCACCTGCGCAGAAACCATGCTGCGACAGGGCGGGGGAGTTGTGCCCACGATACCTAGAAATCCGAGCTAATGCCCGAGCCGAGAGATGCTTCTACTCGGATTTTAGCATTTTAGCATTTTAGCATTCATTCAGCTTTTACCGAAAAACCTCCCCTTTTCCCCCGCAACCCCCTTTTCCCCCGCAACCCCCTTTTCCCCTTCCCAGACCGGCTCCCCAGTGTATTCTCCGCCTTGGATGAAAAAGCAAATTCCTAGCATTAACCCCCTTTTCCCCTTCCCAGACCGGCTCCCCAGTGTATTCTCCGCCTTGGATGAAAAAGCAAATTCCTAGCATTAACGCTGCTCTTCTGCAGAAGCAATCATGACTTTTAGCTTGGACTGCTTTACAGAAATTTTTTGCGTAACTTTGTCTGCACTTCCGCCAAGTCTCCCCAGTAGTATGTCATCGAACTAGCTGACATAGGCCTATCTGAGTCGTCTTCTTCGTAGTCAACATAAGATGTTAGATAGAAGAGTTCTTCGCAGAAGTCGTCCATGGCGTTGTCCATATCAAATTGCTGGTATGATTCCGCCACTTCCTCGAACAGTGAGCTCAGTGGACCCGGCTCTAAGGTCCCGAAACTACGATCTGCGACAGCTATGAGATGGCTGCAAGATTTCTGAGGTTTTCCACAGCTGTAGCAGATGCCTGCTCTGATGGCGGATCGCATCTCCTCCTCTTCAGTGATTTCATCTTCATCTTCTCGCTCCTCGTCTTCGTCTTCGTCTTCTCGCTCCTCGTCTTCGTAATACTCGTTTTCTTGATCAATACAAAAGTAGTCATCCAAATCTACCCCTTCTCCGCGCGCCAACTCGTAAGGTCCATAGAGTTCGCAAACATCACCTCCGTCCCCCACGAGGCCCTCAAACTCCAGTTCGTCTCCTGAAGAAGTTTTCAGGGTGGTCATAATATGGATCATGTCCGAGAAGGGGTCACTCTCCTCCGTAAGTATCTCCTCGATAAGCCTGCGCTCCTTCTTTTGTATGCAGATGTCAGGTCCCCCTGAAACGAGAGCTTTTTCAGCCCTTGCCTTGAGATTCTCATATCGATCGCTGGTAATATGCCCTTTGAGGAGTTTTATGTGCTTCGCACAAGGCTGATCAAGACCCAAGTGCTCCATGCGGATCCGATAAGTGTAAAAACTTCGTCCCCAGTCTGCGTGGTCATTCGGATCGAGACCTAAAAGATCCGCTAGGGTCCAAACGTCGATTAGAGCATACTTCAGCGTTCCAGAGGACAGGTCTGCAGAAACCGCTTCCAGCCGAGCTTCATTATCCCCAATCTCCTGTAGCTCTGCTACAAATTTCTCTGCATCGTGTTCCATTACTATTTGGAGCTACACTAAAGCCACATGACTCGCAAGAAGCATTCCATAATCCCTGGATAGCGGAAGCGACAAGGAACCCAGTTACGGCATGCGACTTAGAAAAAGTGAGACGCTATTCAAACTGCCTACGAGGAAGCCAGCAACTGAATCGTCACAAGCTCAACCTCCACCGGAAAATGAAACACTGAGCAGGAAAGATGGATGATAGATCGTAGTCGGGCACTTCCATACTCAAGACTTCAACGTCCAGCTTGGCGTTTTCATTAAATTCACAAAGGCGGTCTTGCAGCTCAATAATAATTGCTTCTGCCCACTCTTTGTTATTTTTATCACAGGGGTTTACTGCCCAATCTTGCCATTGTTGTCTGATCCATTCTAACTGACTTAATTTGATTCCTTTATAATAGATCACCTTCTCGTCAATGCGGATATAATCTTTCGCAACATGCACAAAACTGGGAAAAAAGGTCCCCGGAACCCAAGGTGTGCTTTCCATATATTTGTCGTAGTAAGGGAGCATGAATTTTGGTGTTTTGATCCGCTAAATTTTTAATCAGCAGGTCACCCTATAAGTGTCCCACCCATCAATTTAAAAATTTAATTCTAAGACACGGTAAGTGCTTTGCCTAAATGAAATTATGAAAAATGCCGTTGTATTTAAGACTCCGCAAACCCACCTGGACTACCTAGCCGCAGAGCGGGCAAAAGCAAAAGCGGACTTCGAGAAGAAATCTCCTGAGCAACTGGAGAAGGAAGCAAATGAAGTATTGCAGAAGGTAGCGAAAGCAGCGTTTTCCGACTCACTGAAAATACTGTCCTAAATCAGACTTCATTTCTTCACCCCCATCGGAGGAACCGGTGTAGTTGTCTTTTCTATACATTTGCTACTCACGGAGCTGGTTCCTGTAAGACGGTTTGACGAGTCGCGTTGAGTGACTGTTGAAGATTCGTAAGAATGACCGTAGGAAGTTTGAATTCCAGCCACCCTCCCAGAAGCATCACGAACCACCTCTCTGTAGGTTTGTGCGGATGATCCATTGACAAAGACGAGGCTGAACAGAACCGGCAACCCCCTTTTCCCCTTCCCAGACCGGCTCCCCAGTGTATTCTCCGCCTTGGATGAAAAAGCAAATTCCTAGCATTAGTTGATAGAGTCGTTCGGATTCTTGGGCGATGTTGTCTGTAGCCACTAACTCGGTCTCTACCGAGACACTGAACTGGTGGGATGAGTAGCCGGGAAGGCCCAGGCGTTTGCTGTAGTTTGCGATTAGTTTAATAGCCATGATGTTTGGGGTTTGGTTGTTGGTTTATTTAAAACGAAAAAGCCCGGCGTAATTGCCGGGCTTTGGGATTTTGTGTTGGTGATACGATGTGTTCGTATCAACTTCATATAACGCAAGGAGGTGGTGTATTTCATGATGGTGGCAAAGACGATGGGGTTCCCCTGAGACAGTAGGCTCCGAGCCAATAAATCTGGGGAGTGTAGACTTTCGACTCGCCCTAAATTTCAGGTTGGATATTCTGATTAGCTATGGAACCGACGAACAAAACAACGCCACCTGAAAAGCCTGAAGAGACTATCGTAATCGAGGACGACTTCGACGAACCACTAGGCGAGCGTCAACCGGATGCAAATGACGCCATCGTCTGCGAAGGTGGTTGCCAGTGATTGATCTTCGTTCTATTTTGTTTCTCGATGTTGACGGTTTGCTAGTGTCTGACGCGGAGGAAGATTTGAAGTGTCCCGCCTCAAACGGAATGTCTGATTTGACACACTGAGTTAAACTATGGCCGGTCAACCCGCACCGACCATGAAACCAAAAGACAATCAATCCGAATCCGCCCGTTCACGCCGCCATTTTTCCGCCGAGGAAAAAGTCAGGCTCTTGAAATTACACCTTGTTGAAAACAAGCCGATCTCTGTCATCTGCGACGAGCATCAGCTCCATTCCACACTTTTTTATCAGTGGCAAAAAAACCTTCTTTGAGAAGGGAGCGGCAGCTTTTGACCGCTCGCCCCGTCCTCGCATCATCAGTGATCAAGGCTCCCAGTTCAAAAGCAGAGAGTTCAAATCCTTCATCGCGCAGTGGCAGGTCAGCCATGTGATGACCAGCCCCTACTACCCACAATCAAACGGCAAACTCGAACGTTTCCATCAAACACTCAAAGATCAGGCCATCCGTCCGCTCACGCCACTTGACCTTGAAGAGGCGAAACGTGTCACAGGTGACTTCATCGAATATTACAACACCACTCGACTCCATACAGCTATCGGCTTCATTGCCCCAAAAGATCGACTTTAAGGTCGTCATCTCGAAATTTATCAAACACGAGACAAAAAGCTCGAAGATGCCCGCGCAGGCCGTAAGCTGACACACCAGAACATCTCCCTAAACACACAAACAAACCATAACCCATTAACACCTGCTGTAGCTTAATTCAGAGAATAAATTGAGACATTCACGCTGAACTGGGACACTGTCCCGCCTCAAACGGAATGTCTGATTTGACACACTGAGTTAAACTATGGCCGGTCAACCCGCACCGACCATGAAACCAAAAGACAATCAATCCGAATCCGCCCGTTCACGCCACCATTTTTCCGCCGAGGACAACCCCCTTTTCCCCTTCCCAGACCGGCTCCCCAGTGTATTCTCCGCCTTGGATGAAAAAGCAAATTCCTAGCATTCGCAACCCCCTTTTCCCCTTCCCAGACCGGCTCCCCAGTGTATTCTCCGCCTTGGATGAAAAAGCAAATTCCTAGCATTTAAATCGAAGGCTTTTCCAACGAATCCTTCCAAGGAGCTATCCAACGCGCACGTCTCATGCCCTCAGATTACTTAATACTGTTCATTTGTCCAGTATTTTTCCACAGAGGGACAGACCCAAATGGCCTTAGTCAGACTAACTTTTCAACCTCTCCAGTTTTCGGGGGGCGCGCCATGTCCCCTTGTGGTTAAAAGATGAAACGGAAAGTTCATCAATCCCTTGGCAACGCAAGAGATTGATGAACATGAGATTAGCTCTATATATCGCCACCCCACCTTAATTTATAGGAGAAAGGACTACTACTTGGTTTCTCACCTTATACCGATAGTTAGTTTTATCACAGATGTATGTGAGGGCAACACCCAGCGGAACGTTGCGCAAACGAAGCTCGTCAATACGCGCTGCACCTAAATCACCGCCACCTCCCAATAAATCCTCACCCGCTGGCAATTCTCCTTCTGCAGGAACCAAACCGCCACCTAGGCTACTTTTGGGACGACGAATGACCAAGTTGACGCCTTTTTTTGCGGGGTCGAGCTCACTCACATCAAGTTCACCAGCACGCAAGCGAAGATAATCAATCGCTTCTTCAACCGTTCTGTCCTCGAAATCAATTCTAGGAATGATGATGTTGCGAAGTTTTGCATTGATAGCAACAACGCCATCGGTTTGGCCAGGGCCTCTGGTTGTTACCGGATCTAACGTCGGGACATCGGCAGGGATAGATAACTCCCATGCTTGGTCGACTTGCATCAACAACTCAGCGCGAGTTTGACCATAGGCGGCACGGTAACAATCGCTTTTCGACTGTGCAATTTTTTCCATCCCACGACGAGCAGCTTCGTTGTGTGGATCAATGCGAAGAACATCTTCATACTCATTTTTTGCGAGATCGTATTTACCGAGATCATAGTAGCCTTGTGCCATGTAGAGAGTGCGGCGAACTTGATCGACCTTCTTGACATGACCATGGGTAAGCGCAGGGTTTGTGCGGATGGGATCATCCAAATAAGCCAACTCAGTTTTAGCGGTGGCGTTTTCAGGATCCATGTCTGGAGCGAGAACTATCGAAAAGTTTTCCACCGAGTAGCGGTAGTGGATTTTGTCACACATTAATTTAAGTACCGTGCTTAAGGGCACGTTTCTTAGTTTCAACTCATCGATTTTGATAGCTGCAGCGCCCTCATTCGGATTTAGAATCACAAAATTTAAACCTTTTTTCGCAGGATCCAATTCTTTCTCATCTAACGCTGCTGCGCGCAGACGAAGATAATCGATAGATTCTTGGAGGGTTCTGTCTTCAAAATCAATGCGCGGAATAATGATCGAATTGAGTTTGTTTTGTATCTCAACCGTTGCTTCATCCACTTTTAATTCAGCGGGCGCAGCTGCCACTTCTTGAGGCTTGGCTTCTTGACCTTTCGTAATTCCAAAGACCATGAGTAACGTAACGATAGAACCACCTACAGCTTGCCATAAGAATCGATTCGGACGGTGTGCAGAAATTTCTTTAATTCGGGATTTGATTTCAGAATCTCGCTCAAAAATTCCGACGAAGCCAAGGCTCAGCATTCGCGATGGTGCCACGCACTCAAGCTTAAGCAACGCACTGCCATATTCTGCACGGTAATCTTTAGCATCGATCGAGAGCACGCTTGCATCACAAGCAGCTTCACGATCTGCACGCATTCTAGCAAAAGCGAACCAAAGAAGCGGATTAAACCAATGCGCGGCTTGTAACACGCATACTAACCAGTTCAGTTGTAGATCGAGTCGCTTCAAGTGAGTTAACTCATGGAGCAAGATCAAACGAACTTCAGATGCACTGAAACCTTCAGGAAAACCGGCAGGCAGAAGCAGAATGGGGCGAATAAATCCGGTCACTGCGGGGCTTGCGACCGACGAGGAAATTAAAGTCTGTGGCGTACGTTTGAGACCCACTTCACGAGCTGCTTCGTCGATACTTGCTTGCAGCATACGATCCGGTGTTATAGCGTTTGTCCGTATCCGGAGCATGTTCTGGCGGTATCCAATGATACCCGCAGCCAACACTCCACAAGCTCCGACAAGCCATGCGATGGCGAAATAATTCACGGGCGCGGCGACGTTGATTGGAGATGCAGTTTTCATTTCTGCCTCGACTTCAGGCGCAGGCATGGCGCTGATGGAAGTTTCAGTAGAGCCACTTGAGCTAACAAATACTTCAGAAGCTGTGGTCGGTTGTTCTGCTGCTTTAGGAAATAAGCCGAACGAGGCTTCAGGCAAAACAGGGATAACTAGGACTGCCAACATCGGCAACCACAAGGCATGACGCCAACCAGCAGACAGCCAGCGGCGGACAATCATTCGGATAAAAAGTACCGCGACGACGAGGACGGATGCTCGTAGAGTTGCGGCGAGTAGCCATTCGAATACGGTATCAATGGTGTTCATAATTTATTCGGGGGTTATTGGATTTGGTTTCGGAGAAATGTTTGAATCTAACGGTTATTCTTGATGGATTGATCGAGCATCTTTTTGAGTTCGCTGGCTTCTTCTGGTGTCAGCCGCGCGTTCTGGGCGAAATGAATGAGCAATGATTTCGATGCACCTTGAAAAATGCGATCCAGGAAAGATGAACTTTCCGCCTGCACACAAAGCTCGCGTTTAACCGCAGGCACAAAGTGTTTGGGCTGAACGCTTGGATCGACGAACGTGAGAGCACCCTTTTCCACCAAACGAGTGAGCAGCGTGCGCACCGTGTTCTCGGCCCAGCCGGTTGATGCTTGCAGGGATTTTGCCACGGCGGACGCTGTTTGCGGGGAGTTCTCCCATAACGCCTCCATCACGATCCATTCGGTTTCAGAAATATTTGGTGCTTTCATATGCTTTTTAAAAAAGTCGCATGAATTCACACTACATTTGTAATATCGTCAACTACATTTGTAGTGAAAAATAAAAATAGCTGAATCTACAAGTGAATTTCAATCCTCATTCCCCCATCACCGTCACCGCTATGCTCCGCTGATGCGGTTGTCTGCGGTGTTCGAAAATGAAAATCCCCTGCCAAGTTCCCAGAGTCATGCGGCCGCGTTGGATGGGAATGACTTCTGAGGATCGTGTCAGCACCATACGGATATGACTTGGCATATCATCGGGACCTTCGAGAGTATGAACAAAATCCGGATCATTTTCGCGAACCAAACGATCAAACCATCTTTCCAGGTCCCGTCGCGCGCTGGGGTAACCCCCTTTTCCCCTTCCCAGACCGGCTCCCTAGTGTATTCTCCGCGTTAAGTGAAAAAGCAAATTCCTAGCATTCATTCATTCATTAAAAGCGATTTGTCTTGTGGTTGCTCACGATTGCCACAGGGTACGATTTGCCAACCAACCACTCCCAACGTGAAAACCAAGCATCTTCTGCCTCTTGCGGCTGCGGCATCGATGATCTCATCAGCCTCGGCCAGCGTCACGATGGACTGGGTAACCGTCGGCAACGCCGGAAATGCGGCGGATGCGGGCGGCCGTGGTTCGGTGGCTTATACTTACAAGATCGGCAAATACGAGGTGACAAACGCTCAGTACGGAGTCTTCCTCAATGCGGCGGCCCAGACCGATAGCTACGGACTCTACAATTCAAACATGTCGAGCCTTGGTATTGCCCGAAGCGGCAGTTCGGGCAGCTACACTTACAGCGTGACCACGGCATTGGCCAACCGCCCAGTGGAGTATGTTTCCTGGTATGACGCGGCGCGTTTTGCCAACTGGATGATGAATGGCCAAGGAAGCGGAAGCACCGAAACCGGAGCTTACACACTCAACGGCGCAACCAATGGGCTTATCCTCGCCAATGCCGGAGCTCAGGTGTACATCCCAACCGATGACGAGTGGTACAAGGCGGCGTATTACAATGCGGCGAACCAGACCTACTCGCGGTATCCAAATGGACAGAATAGCATCACCACTGCGGACGCGAATTATGCTTTTAGCGTCGGTTCTGCCACGGATGTCGGTTCCTACACGGATGATGCAAGTTTTTACGGCACCTTCGACCAAGGAGGCAATGTTTGGGAGTTTACCGACGCGGTACAAGACGGCTGGTTGCGCGGACGTCGCGGTGGTGGTTGGAACAGCGCCGATGGCTATCTGCATTCCTACCTTCAAAATTATAATGGCGACCCCGCGCAAGAGTACAGCTACATCGGCTTCCGTCTCGCCGCAGTCCCTGAGCCAAGTTCCATGCTCCTCACGATGCTGGCAGGCGGCGTGATGTTGATTCGCCGCAAGCGCTGATCCCTGCCTTCTGCCGTGGCGGCGGTTTTCAACCGCCAAGCCTCACATCCTTAGCATGGCGGATGGAATCCGCCACACCGACTGTTTGACGCTTACTCACAAATCAAAAAAGCGCTTCGCCTTTTCGAAAAACCCTTCTTGCATCGGCGAGTTGTGCACGCCGATGGATTCGGAAAACGCGCGCAGTTTTTCCTGCTGATCGCTGTTGAGTTTGGTGGGGACTTCGACTTGCACGCGAACATTCAGATCACCGCGGCGTCCGCCGGAGAGTGATGGCATGCCCTTTTCGCGCAGGCGGAAAACCGTTCCGCCTTGAGTGCCGGCAGGGATCTTGATCGATGACTGACCATCGAGCGTCGGCACCTTCAATTCACCACCCAGTGCGGCTGTTGAGAAGGGAAGGGGGACTTCGCAGAAGAGGTCGGAATCATCGCGTTCGAAGACATCGTGATCGCGGATGTGCAGGAACACATAGAGGTCGCCTGAGGGGCCACCGCGCACGCCCGCATCACCATTGCTGGTTGAGCGCAGGCGCGTGCCGGTATCCACGCCGGCGGGGATGCGCAGCTTGATGCGGCTTTCCTTTTGCACGCGTCCTTCGCCTTTGCAGGCCTTGCAGGGATCGCTGATCGTTTCACCCGCGCCACGGCATTCGGGGCCAACCCCCTTTTCCCCTTCCCAGACCGGCTCCCCAGTGTATTCTCCGCCTTGGATGAAAAAGCAAATTCCTAGCATTATTCAACCCCCTTTTCCCCTTCCCAGACCGGCTCTTCAGTGTATTCTCTTTGCTAGCTGAAAAAGCAAATTCCTAGCATTAAAACAAACTGCGTGTTGTATATGCAGGACAAATACAGCGTGTGGCTCAATATTTCTGTTCGACAAAAAATAATGAGGATTAGACACACAATATACTCTCTTAAGTTCGCGCTTACGCGTAGGATTTGCATTTTTATATTGTTTGGTTTTATAGCTTGCTTACAAAAGACACTGGCTGAACCGAGCAAACACCAGCCGCGACCCATTCTTGGCGTCCAACGTTGGGACATGTATTCCGGCAAAGGAGCCACTCAGAAGCAGGAATTGGGATATCTGCCGGGAGGGCAAGCTTTTCTCAAGCCCGAGTTGTGGCATGACCGCGCGCCGTTTTTTTGCCGACTCACCAAAGATGTTCCAAAAATCGATCACCCTGCCAATGCAGGTCCGCTCTGGTTCAATCATCCTTTCGACAAAAAGCGCCTCCAGAACGCGATGGATCAGGAAATCCGCTTTGCCCATGGTGCGGGAATTGATTTTTTCATCTATCACGGACCTGCCAGAGCACTGCAAAAGAACGGCTGGGAGCTGTTGAACAATCTCGACGCCCACATGGCCAGCGAGTTGCCTGAAGCAAAGCAAATGAAATTCGTCTGGGCCCTATACGGACACGAGGCAATGAATTACACTCGCAGCAAGGTGGCCCTCATGATGGACGAAACACTCGACTACATCAAACGGCCGAACTGGCAGACCGTGCTCGATGGCCGCCCATTGATTCCTGTGCTGTGGCCTGATCATTTCAGGGAGCAGTTGGCCAGTGCTGGGGGGAAAGAGGCCATGAGCGGTCGTGAGTTTGTCCAATACATCCGCAAGCGGGTGAGGGAAGCCGGATTGAATAACCCCTATATCGTGGGTATGACGGTTCCGGCACGGAGTTATGAGCGAGCCGTGGAATGGAAAGCGGAGGGCTACGATGCTTTTTCTGATTATGCAGGAGGGTATGGAGGAGCTCACGCGGAACGGGATCGCTCCCCAAGCTATGCCGAGGCTACCAAGAGCATGGTTACGCACTTGGAAAAGCATTTTGTGGGACAGGCACTGCCGTCGCTGCCTCCTTGTACTAGCATGCAGTATCCATGGCCTCGTGCGCTCGACGATAAGACAAACCAACCCCTTGCTAAGTGGTATCATTACAAGTGGCCTGAGAAAGGGGACATGACGGCTCGGATCAAGGCAATGTTGGATTTAGTTGCCGCTCATCCCAAGGACTTCGAAGCCCAGGCGATGATTATGTATTCATGGAATGAACATTCGGAAGGTGGCGGATTGTGTCCGACGATGGGAGAGCCGCCCATGTATCATCCTGATACCCGATGGCTCGATGAGGTGGCCACTGCGCTGGCCTCATGGAAGAAAGAAGAATAGCCGGCAAGTCGTGAGGCATTGACCAGTCATAAACTTTTCAATTTCATTTCAACTTCGATGAACTCAAAGAGCACAGGGTAAAGAAATTCTGATTTCAACCAATCTGCGTTCTTCGCGAGCTTTGCGGTTAGTCTTCTTAATCAACCAACTAAGCCACTCAGCGGTCTCTGAGTATCTCGTTACTATCTCCCAATAGGAGATTTTTCGGTTTAATGGGCGTATCGGAGTATCCGAATGCCATTGTAAGAGTCCCCGTCAACGGTATAATTCAAAAGTAGAGGTTTAGTCGCCAATGTTTTCAGGCTGCGATCTAGGACTACAAGTTCCAGCTACTGTCACAAACCGAGCGACAGCTCAGCGATCTTCTTACAAAGTTCTGGGAACGGCAATCCATCCGCGGCGGCGGATTTGGGGAGAAGCGAGGTTTCGGTCATGCCGGGGATGGTGTTGGCTTCGAGGACGTAGGGATTGTTGTTAGAATCCAACATGACATCGACGCGGGAATAAACTTCGAGGCCGAGGGCTTTGTGTGCGGCGACGGCGGCGGCTTGGACTTTGATCGTGGTTTCGAGATCGAGATCGGCCGGGCAGATGTATTGTGAGCCTCTGGTTGTGCCGGTGAGCCATGGGTATTTTGCCGCCATATCATAAACGCCTTCCGGGGGGATGATGTGGATGACGGGGTAGGGAATGCCGTCGATCACGGGAACCGTGAGCTCGTATCCGGAGATGTATTCCTCAATCAGAAGATCCTTGGAATGTTGCGAGGCTTTGGCGATGGCATCTACGGCGTCCTCTTGGTTTTTGACGATTTCAATTCCAACCGATGAGCCTTCGCGTGGGGGTTTGACGACAAAGGGTGCGGGAAATGAGGGAAGAATCGGGCCATTCGAGCAATCGATGACTTCTGATTTCGGGGTTGGAACGCCGGCAGCAAGGAAAGCTTGTTTCGCGAGGCTTTTATCGAAGGCGATACGAGAGGATTTCGCGCGGGCTCCGGTGTAGGGAATACCTTTTTTGTCGAGGATGTCTTGAAGTTGTCCGTCTTCGCCAAAAGTCCCGTGGATCAAGTTGAAACACAGACCGGTGCCTTCGGGTAAATCGATTTCGGCGGAAGTGACATCGACTGGAACCGCATCGAGCCCGAGCGAGAGCAGGGCTTTTAGAACAGCGTTTCCGGAAGCCAGCGAGACCTGGCGTTCAGAACCAGGTCCGCCCATAAGGACAGCGATTTTGATGTTAGAGAGAGACATGGGATTATAGGGAAGAATTTCACCGCCGAGGCGCAGAGGTCGCGGAGGGTCGCAGAGAGAATCATATGAGGAGAATTATGTCTTATTTGAAGTTTAGAGTTTAAAATTTAAAGTTTTATCAAAACAGCGTCTCATCGTCTCCGATGATTTTGACTTCGGTTTCTAGATCGATGTTGTGTTTTTCTTTGGCAGTTTTGCGGATGGAGTCGATGAGGGTGAGGATGTCTTTGGCGGTGGCTTTGCCGTTATTGACGATGAAGTTTCCGTGGACTTCGGAGACGGCAGCGTTGCCGATGGATTGTCCTTTCAACCCGAGGGTGTCGATCAGTTTGCCTGCGGGAATTTCCTCGGGGTTTTTGAACGTGCAGCCAGCGGATGCGGCGATGGGTTGGGAGTCTTTGCGTTTGTCGCGGGATTCCTGCCAACGTTGTTTGATGTTTTCGTGGGTATCGTTTTTGCCTTTGAAAACGGCTTGGAGAGCGAAGTTGCGGCGGAGCTCTTGGACGTTGCGATAGTTGGCAACGATCTCGTCACGTTCGCGAGTGCGGATGACTCCGTCTTCATCGAGGAAGGTGACACGAACGACTTGATCAAAGGTTTCGATGCCCATCGCTCCAGCGTTCATGCGTAACGAGCCGCCGACATTTCCTGGGATGCCTTCCATCCACTCGAAGCCACCGATGCCGTGAGCGCCTGCGAAGGAGGCGAGTTTTTTTAAACGCACGCCAACGCCAGCGGTGACGTGGCCTTTCGCGTCTATGCTGAGTTCGGAAAACGCACCGCCGTTGGGATGGATCACTGCACCGCGAATGCCGCCGTCTCTAACAAGTAAGTTGGAGCCGCGACCGACAACTCGGATCGGTAGTCCGCGCTCGCGGCAGGAATCAACAAGGAAGGCGAAGGCGTAAAAGGATTGTGGCTCAAACCAGAATTGCGCGGGTCCACCTACTAGAAGTGTAGTATGTTTTCGCATCGGCTCGTAGAGTTTACCGAGAATTTCACCAGGCGGTGCGACTGCGCGAAGTTCTTCGAAAATTTTCAGATCACGGCAGATACGGGTTCCAACCTCATGAACGTTTCCTGCGCCAAGAGTGATGAGGAGATCGCCGGGTTCAAGAGCGTTGCCTACGATGTGGTGGGCGGTGTTGATGTCGGTTAGAAATTTTGCGGGGACATCGCCGTGGACTTTCATTGCATCGACGATGGTCTGTCCGCTGATGCCAGGGATGGGAGCTTCGGAGGCAGGATAGACATCGGTGATGAAAACTTTATCAGCGGCTTGCAGGACCTTCCCAAAATCGTCTGCGAGCAACTGGGTGCGAGTGAAGCGATGTGGTTGGAAAAGGACGACGAGGCGAGATGGCTTGAGCGAGCGCGCGGTTTGCATGGTTGCAGCGAGCTCGGTGGGGTGGTGGCCGTAGTCGTCGATGATTCGGTAATCTTTCGAGAGGTATTTGGTTTCGAAACGGCGTTTCGCGCCAGCGAAGGAGGAAAGCGCTCGTGCGATGAGTGAAAAATCCGCACCACAGGTATCGGCGATGGCAATGGCGGCGAGAGCGTTGAGAATGTTGTGTTCACCAGGGATAGCGAGTTCGATATCGCCGAGCGGTTTGCCGTTTTTCTTCACGGTGAACGCAGAAGAACCTTTGAGATCGCGGATGTCGGAGGCGGTGTAGTTGGTTTGGTCATCGGTGGTTTCCCAACCGTAAGAAATCGTGTTGGCACGTCCCGCACAGATCTCATGAGCGACCGGGCTTTCCGCGCAATATACTATACTTCCAGTAGTTTGATCGGCGAGTTTGGAAAAGACCTGTTTGATTTGATCGAGGTCTTTGTAGAAATCGAGATGCTCGGCCTCGATGTTGAGGATGACGGAGTGGCGGGGTTTGTAGAGTGCGAGCGTGCCATCGGATTCATCGCCTTCTGCGACCATGAGTTCACCTTCCGGTTCCCATTTCGCGTTCGCGCCGAGGATGGGAATTTCAGCGCCGACGTAATAGGAGGGTTGCTGCGAGCATTCGCGCAGCAAGTGGGCGGTCATTGATGAGGTCGTGGTTTTTCCGTGCGTTCCTGAAATGACGATGCCGGCTTTCGTATGTAGAATTGCCGCTAAACATTCCGCACGACGTATGAGGGGAATGTTCGCTTGTTTCGCAGCGGCTAGAGCGGGGTTAGAATCGTTGATCGCGGATGAATAGACGACGAGCTCCGCGCCTTTCACGGAGTCGGCGGTTTGCGGGCAGGAAAATTTCAGCCCGAGTGTTTGCATTCGATCCGTCTCTGAGGTTGTCACGCGATCGCATCCAGAAACGTGGTGACCCATGCCGAGCAGCAACAGAGCGAGTCCGCTCATGCCGGAACCAGCAACGCCAATGAGGTGGATGTTCAGAGGTTGTGAGAGATCGGTGAGGTCCCGTGAGGTATCGTTTGCAGCCATTTCAGAAGCGCGAAGTTGGCGGGTTTTGGCGGCTTGGGCAATGGGAAAGCGGAAATTTCAAATTTCAAAACTCAAATTTCAAGGGGGAAGAAAGATGAGGAGAATTGATGGAGAGTTATAAGATCAGAAGATTTTCAGGTTTCGCTGATGTGACTGGAGTTAAAGGGATGTTTTGATCGAAGGTGACAAGCGTCGCGTTGTTTTTGGCGGCTAGAGCGAGGAGGTAGATATCTGTGAGATGTTTCGAGCTAAGTATGGAGGCATGTTGGAATTCATTTTCGTCCCGAAAGCTTATATGATCAGACCAAAACTCATGGTTGGTATTCGCAGTGAATACAGAAAGTAGAGTCGTAACATCGGCAACAGATAGCTGTGAGTTTTTGCTGTATGATGTGGAGGCCATTATACGAATCAAACCATTTTCCGTGATCGGGCACGATGCCCAAGGTCGATCATCATGACTCCACCATTGATGCGCGAGTCGATGAAACGTGTGATTTGGATCTAAAAGTGCAATCAGGACATTAATATCTAATAAGTAGCGCATGGTGATCAGATTCCTTCTTCCTCCATGATGCGGCGTATGTGTTCGTTAGTGATAACTTCGCCCCGTGATGGCAGGACGGGGATACCGTTTTTCATCGTATAAGGCTGACCCGACTTCGGACGATTAGGAGCTGTGTTTGCCGATTGGACACCACGGCGAAAGAACTCAGATAGGACTTTTCCAGCAGTTTTTCGTTCCTTAGCCGCAAGTTCCTTCGCGGCGAAAAGAACGTCGTCATCAATATCAAGGGTGGTTCTCATACATCTGATGATAATGCATCAGATGTATAATGCAAGTCTTTCTAATAAGGCTTAAATTAGTAAGCCAGAGCAAAAATCAGACAATACTTGCCATAAAGTAAGATTTATGTAGCATAAAAGTATGAAAATAACGGTAGATCTTCCTGAAAAAGAGATTCGAGAAATTACTCGGCTGACGGGCATTTCAAAAAAAGGTCCTGCGATTCGTAAGCTTCTTGCGGATACCTTGATGCTGCAACGTCGAGCTGAAATATCAGCGAAGTTTCTCTCAGGGGAATGGTCGGCGGAGTTGAAAGGCTACGAAAAAACGAGGACATCTGACCGTCAGGAAAGTCAAACCCTCGCGGAATCATGGCGCGATTGATAGACTCATCTCTGTGGGTTGATTTCACCCGGGCGAAATCACCGATGGCACTGAAGTCATTTATACATCCATGGATTCTTGATCCTGCCGCGGTCCTTTGTGAACCCATTGCGTTTGAGGTGTTGCGTCATGCGACTAAGCCTGAGCGGGTAAAAATCCACCAACAATTTTCCACGTTACCCTTGCTCCCTACTCCAACAAAGTTGTGGCGGGATGCCGCGACTTTGGGGGAAAAATGTCATGACAAAGGGATTAATCCCGGTTCGCTGGATCTTGTAATTGCAGCAATCGCGATTCACCACGGTGCTGAACTTATTACCTTCGATGTCGGTTTTAGCATGATCGCCTCGGTGTCGACGTTGAAAGTCAACGTCTTGAAGCGCCCGACTACGTGATGGGATCAAACATCATTCAAAATCAGCGAGGCCACTTTGTCTGCGGCGTCGGGGATGGCGAGGGATTTGGAAGCATCGGACATGTTTTTCAGGGCTCCGGGGTTGGTGAGGAGCTGGGTGAGGAGTTCGGCCAAGGAGGTGGGGGAGAGTTCTTTTTCCTGAATGAGTTTGGCGGCGTTGGCTTTGGCGAAGACTTGGGCGTTGGCGGTTTGGTGGTCGTCGGCGGCGTAGGGGAAGGGGACGAGGACGGAGGGCAGGGCAGCGAGGGATATTTCTGTTAGAGTGGATGCCCCGGAGCGAGCGACCACGAGATCGGCGCAGGCGTAGGCGGATGGCATTTGATCGCAGAAGCCGATGAGATGGTAGCCGGTGCGTTGTTGCGGGTGCTCGGCTTGGATGCGTGGGAGGTCGCCGGGGCCGGCGATGTGGAGAATTTGGATTTCCGATGGCAGTGAGTTCGCGGCTTCGGCGATGAGTTGGTTGAGGCGGAATGCGCCTTGGGAGCCGCCGGTGACGAGGAGGGTAGTTTGGTTAGGATCGAGTCCGAAATGTTTCGCGGCATCGCCGCGCGATGGGAGCTTGAGAATTTCGGGACGGGCGGGGGTTCCTGTTAGGTGCGTGGACTTTTTGAAAAAAACAGCTGCGGGTTGGAGACCGATGAAGACTTTCGTGCAGAAACGCGAGGTGAGGATGTTGGCGCGACCTGGCCGGGCGTTGGAATCGTGGACGAAGGTTTTTTTGCCGAGTTTATGGCCGGCGTAAACAGGAGGTAGAGAAGTGAAGCCGCCCATGCCGAGAACTGCGTCCGCGCCGAATTCACGAATGATTTTTTTCGAGGTCTGGATGGATTGATAAAGTGCCCAAAGGAAGGGAATCATTTTCGGCGAAAGCGTTTTTGGCTTCGCGATGGCAGGAACGACTTTGAAATTGAGGTGCGGATATTTCGCGGATGCTTGGGAGTCGATTTTCTTTTGCGAGATCAGCAACAAAGGTTCGTGGCCTTGGGCAAGAAAAGCTTCAGCAACAGCGATTCCAGGAAATAAGTGACCACCAGTGCCACCGCAAGCGATGAGGATTTTCATAATGTTGTAGATTAAATATTTTCACCGCAAAGCAGTGTGAGCGATAGCGAATTTCATTTTTAGCGAAGCGATTTGGCTTGGACGGAATGCAATGGAGTCAAAGACGCAGAGGTCGCGGAGGGGCACAGAGATTTGAAATGTTTCGAATTTGTTAGAAAAAATGCTCAATCGAGAGATTCGACGTGTGGGTAATCAAGGATGAGGCGGTCGGTGGTGACGAGGGGCATGCGGCGGATGCGAGAGGTTGCGATGAGGATTCTGTCTGCAGGATCGCGATGGATGGGGTCTGGGAGGGAATATGCTTCTTCGACAATTTCACCAGAGATGGGTGCGAGGTTCCAGCCGTTCACTTCTAACATTGTTCGGAACCAGGTTTTCCAGTGACCTTCGATTTCGATGCGCCCGCGTTCCTGGAGGCAGGCGATTTCGCCGATGGATATGGCAGAACACCAAACCTCGGTATCGGGTGAGGTGAGACGGGATAGGATGGCCGGGCTCAAACGATCCGGTGCGGCGCTGAAATGGATGATCGCGCAAGTATCGAGGAGCAGTTTCATCCTTGGTCGTCGTTCAGCATGTTCCAATCGCATTCAGGGATGGCTGGTCCGTCGATGGGTTTAAGAATGCGCAGGGATGATTTGGCCCAGCCGGGTTGGGATCGGTTTTTCCGTTGTGGAATACTGGTGATGGTCGCGAAAGGGACGTTGCGCTTGCAGACAATCACTTCCTCGCCGCTTTCCACCCTTTCGAGGAATTCGCTAAGGTGGTTTTTCAGTTCTCCGATGTTCACCGTGGAAGTCATGGCTATTTATTTAGCTTAAAACTTGGCCAAGTCAATATTCATGGCTCAAATCATGAATAAATTTTACCACGGAGACACGGAGAACACAGAGTTTTTGTCTCGTGGTTTAAGAACTAACCTTACCTCTATGTTCTCTGGGTCTTTGACTCCATTACATTCCGTCCAAGCTTTAACGCTACGCTATAATAAAAAACTCGCTAATGCTCATTCTGCTTTGTGGTAAACTCTTCAAGTTTCTTGGGATTGGGAATGTATTGAAAATTCAAACCAACCCAGCCCGAACCAGGAGTGCTTCTGGGTCTGCGGGGCGGGACATGAAGTTTTCGTAGAGGACTTCCGGTGGGGCGGAGTTGCCTTTGGAAAGGATGTTCTCGCGGAACGCCATGCCGGTTGTGGGGTTGAGGATGCCTTCTTTTTTGAAACGGGAGAAGGCATCGGCATCTAACACCTCTGCCCATTTGTAGGAGTAGTAACCTGCAGCATAGCCAGTGGGGGATGAGAAGAGGTGGTTGAAACGCAATGCCATGGACGGGGCTTGGGTTGTGAACGATGCGCGGTAATCGGCGAGGATTTCGCGGTCGACTTCTTGAAGGTCGCGGCCGAGGTATTTTTCGGGATGGTAGTGGAGTTCGAGGTCGAGTTTTCCGAGGGCGAGTTGACGCATGAAAACGGTGGCGGACATGTAGTTTTTTGCGGCCAGCATTTTTTGAAAAAGCGCTTCAGGGATGGGTCCGCCGGTTTGGTAATGGCGCGCGAAGAGATCGAGCGATTCACGTTCCCAACAGAAATTCTCCATGATCTGGGATGGGAGTTCGACGAAGTCCCAAGCGACGTTGGTGCCGGAAAGGGATTTCACTGGGACATTTGAAAGCAATCCGTGAAGCAAGTGGCCGAACTCATGAAAAATGGTTTCCACTTCGCGATGGGTGAGAAGAGCGGGGGTGTCATCGACTGGAGGTGACATGTTGCCGATGATGAGGCCGAGGTGGGGTTCGTCGAGTTCGCCGGTGTGAAGGGAATTCATCCATGCACCGCCGCGTTTGGTTTCGCGCGGATGCCAATCGGCATAAAATGAACCGAGATGTTTCTGGGTCTTAGAATCGTGGATTTCGTAAAACGTCACTTCCGGGTGCCAGGTGTCGACCTGCGGTCGGGATTGACGATTGATGATTGTGGATTTTTGATTTTTGATTGAATCAAGATCAACAGTGTCACCCTGTGTGATAGTTATACCGAAGATTTTTGTAGCGATGCCGAACATGCCTTCCATGACTCCGCTGACAGGGAAGTAGGGGCGGAGGTCTTCATCGTCGATGTCGTAAAACTCTTTGCGTTGGCGTTCGGCCCAATAGGAAATTTCCCATGGTTCGAGTTGTTCGGGAGCGGTGGAAGTTTTCGCGGCTTTGTATTCGGAAAGTTGCTTGGAATCGGCGAGAAACGCATCGCGGATTTTTGCGTGAATGCTCTCGACGAATTTGAGAGCGGTATCACCATTGCGAGCCATGCGGCGTTGGAGGGTGAGATCGGCGAAGTTGGTATGGCCGAGGATTTCGGCTTTTTGTTTACGTAGTTCGAGGATTTTCCAGACGAGCTCTGAGTTATCGTAAGGAGCTTCCGAGCCGACTTTAGTTGATGCCTCCCAGACGGTTTTACGAAGTTCTTCATCATGGGCATGTTGCATGATGGGCGACATGGATGGCGCTTGAAGTGTGATGCGCCATGCGGGAGTGGCGATATTTTTAGAGCGGGCATTTGCGGCGGCGGCGGCTTTCGCGGAGTCGGGAAGACCATCTAGTTTTGATTCATCTGTGATGATCAGTTCCCATGCGTTGGTGGCATCGAGGACGTTTTCCGAATATTTTTTGGTGAGTTTGGAAAGTTTCGAATCGATGACAGTGATGCGGGTTTTTTCTTCCTCGGGTAACGCTGCTCCAGACTCGTTGAAATCTGCGATCGTTTCTTTGATGTGGCGTTGTTGAACTTCTGTTAGGAAATTTACCGCATCACTCTCCGCAACCGCATTGAGAACGTTGAAGAGACGAGGATTCAATGAGAGTGAGGAATAGAAATCGGTGACGTCGGGGAGGAGTATATTGATTACTTCTCGTTGAGCGGGGTTGTCTGAAACGGAATCGAGATGTTGAAGTCGGCCCCAGCCGCGGGAGAGTGATTCCGTGGCTTTTTCTAATGCTAGAAAACTTGATTCGTAGGTGGCTTTAGCAGGATCCTGTGAAGCGATGGTTTCGATGTTTTGCTGGGCTTCCGTTAGAGCATGGCGGATGGATGGCTCGATGGCCTCAGCGGTAAATGTGGACCATTTAGGAAGAAAATCGGTGGAGAGGAATGGATGCATTTTAATAAATTCTAAACTTTAAACTTTAAATCTCAAATAACAGAATGTTCTTAGAGAGTTTCTGTTAGGACTAGGATGCCGACGGTGACGCCGACAAAAATCCGGTAATATCCGAAACCTTGGAGGCCGTGGGATTGGAGGAAAGTGACAAGCCATTTAACAGCGAAGGCGGCGGAGATGGCTGCAGCAATGATTCCGACGGTGAGCGGCGCGGGTCCGTAAGTTTCCCACATAAGTCTGGTACCGCCGAACCAGGACTCATATTGCGCGCCCGCGCCTTCGATGGACCAGATTGCTTTTTTTGCGGTTGCGGCGGTGAGGGTAAGGACGCCTAACAGAAATGAATATTCGACAGCGGCTTTGACGGAGAGCCCGACGATGAGTCCGCCACAAATGGTCATCAGTGATCGCGAAGTTCCAGGCCACATGGCGACGCATTGGAGTAGGCCGATGAACAGGGCCGACTGCCATGCGAGCTTGAGGATGTCGCGGCCATTTCCGCGAGGTGGGTTTTTTCTGCGCCATGAAACGGTCCAGATAATTCCGATGCCGCCGACGATCCATGCGGCGATGACGGGCCACATGCCGAAGAGGTTTTGTTCGATGATATCGTTGAGTAGGACGCCTAACACGGCAGCGGGTATGAAACCGACAAGGATGGCGATGGCGAGTTTGAGTCCTTCGGGATCTTGGCCAAAGACACCCTTGATCATGCGGATGACGTGTTTGTAATAGAGGCCGAGCACAGCGAGGATGGCGCCGCCTTGGATGCAGATGGCAAAGGCATCGGCAGAAAGTTTATCGACTTCTGACATAGTGCCTATACCCATGAGTCTTTGGGCGACGATGAGGTGTCCCGTCGACGATATAGGAAGATATTCAGTGATGCCTTCGATGATTCCGAGTAAGATGGCTTGCCAGATTTCCATGGTTTGGTTGCGTGGATGGTGGGATGAGATTGCTTTTAGGGCAAGGATTGGATGAAATTTTGCCTTCGGAATCTGAGTATTGGGCATTGCACAGCGCTGAAGCCATGCGAAGTTAGCTATGAGTTAAGGGATGAAAGAAAAATATTTAAGTTTGGTTCGGAGGAGTTACCGGATGCTAAAGCACAAAAGGCTGCGTGACCGGCCGTGGTGGCGAGCAATGACAAAGCCTTTGTTTAATCGGGCGCTTTGGATTCCGTGTCGGGACACGGTGGCGGCGGGGTTGGCGATAGGGTCTTTCTTTTCGATGATTTTGGTTTTACCGATGCAGATGCTTTTTGCGGCGGTTTTGGCGATGCGATTCAAGGTAAACGTCCCCACTGCCATGGCAGTTTGCTGGATTTCCAACATGTTTACCAATGTGCCGATTGGATTGTTTCAGGTGGCGATAGGAGATTGGATGCGAAAAACCTTGGGTATCAGCGTTCCGGGATTTGAGGGGGTGCAGATCAGCCCTATGGATATAGAAGTAAATGCCGCGAGTTTCATACTTGGGATGTTTGTTTCTGGGGTTTTGTTGGCTTTAGCAGCCTTTCCGATGGTGCATCTATTTTCCGCGATCATGCCTCATCATTTGCCGGTTCTGAAACGACGGGTAAAGCCGGTTGAAAAGGCAAGTTGAGGTTTTTTAGTTGGACAGAAGGGGGAAGTAGACGCCTCATTTCACCAGATATGATTCCGAACGTTCTGGCAGAAAGATATTCCTCCGCAGGTATGAATGACATTTGGTCCGCTGAAGGGCGGATTGTGCTGGAGCGTGAGTATTGGATCGCGGTGATGAAAGCGCAGCGGGATTTGGGTTTGGGGATTTCTGCGGAAGCGATTGCGGCGTATGAAAAAGTCAAAAATCAGGTGGATGTCGGCTCGATCATGGCGCGTGAGCGAGTGACGCGGCATGATGTGAAGGCAAGGATCGAGGAATTCAATGGACTCGCTGGACATGAGGAAATTCACAAAGGCCTGACCTCACGAGATCTGACGGAAAACGTCGAGCAGTTGCAGGTTTTCCGGAGTCTTCTGCTGATTCGCACGAAAACCATCGCCGCACTGCGTCGGATGCGCGAGCGAGCGGAGCAGTGGGATGATGTGGTGTTGACCGCTCGCACACACAACGTGGCGGCGCAACCGACGACTCTTGGTAAACGCATCGCGATGTTCGGCGAGGAGCTGCAATCGGGTTTGGGTGTTTTGGAAAATGTGATTTCGGGTTACGCGGTGCGTGGCTTGAAAGGAGCGGTCGGCACGCAGATGGATCAGCTTTCGTTGTTTGAAGGCGATGCGGATAAAGTGGCGGAGCTTGAAGGGCGTATCGTGAAACATCTCGGCATTCCGCATCAGTGGGACAACGTGGGCCAGGTTTATCCGCGTTCGTTGGACATGCGTGTGGTATCGGTTCTAACAGAACTTGCCAGCGGGCCATCGTCGTTTTGCAAAACCCTGCGCTTGATGGCGGGTAATGAAACCGCGAGCGAAGGATTCGCGCCGGGTCAGACCGGATCGAGCGCGATGCCGCACAAGATGAACTCGCGTTCTTGTGAGCGTGTGAACGGTTTCCATGTGATTTTAAAAGGTTATCTCGCGATGGCTGCGGGACTTGCGGGAGACCAGTGGAACGAGGGCGATGTCTCATGTTCCGTGGTGCGCCGCGTGATGCTTCCGGATGCGTTTTTCGCGTTGGATGGCATGTTCGAAACCTATCTCACCATTCTCGATCAGATGGATGCGTATGAAGCGGTGATAGCAGCCGAAACCTCGCGTTATTTACCTTTCCTAATGACAACCACCGTGATGATGGAAGCGGTAAAACGCGGGGTCGGACGCGAAACCGCACACAAAGCGATCAAGGAACACGCCGTCGCCACGGTCGCCGATATGCGCACGGGCGCGGTGGAGAAAAACAATTTGATCGAGCGTCTTGCCAATGATTCGAGACTTGGTCTCAGCCGCGCTGAGCTCGATGAAATCTTACGCAAAGGCGATCAAGAAGTCGGCGCCGCGAAAGCTCAGGTTGCGAAGTTTTCTAAGAATGTGAAATTGTTAGAAAAGCAGTGTCCGGAAGCTGCGGCTTATGTGCCGGGTGGGATTCTTTAAATGGTGAAGAGTGAATGGTGAAGAGTGAAAAAGAGCGAGATGGATTGATCACTTCATTGATGATTTCACCACTCACTATTCATCATTCACTATTTTCCATGCTCAACTCAACTGCGTCTCCACGAGGAAACGATACGTCCCATTCGCCGCATTAAGCGCATCGTGGGTTCCTTGTTCGACGAGTTTGCCTTTGGAGATCACGAGGATCTGATCGGCGTGACGAACGGTGGAGAGGCGGTGGGCGATGACGAGTGAGGTGCGGTTTTTCATCAAACGCTCGAGGGCTTCGTTGACGAGGCGTTCGGATTCGGAATCGAGGGCGGAAGTGGCTTCATCTAACAGAAGAATTTTCGGATCGGCGAGGATGGCGCGGGCGATGGCGATGCGCTGGCGTTGGCCGCCGGAGAGTTTGGTGCCGCGTGGGCCGACGAGAGTTTCGTAGCCACTGGGTAGTTCCGCGATGAAGTCGTGGGCGTTGGCGAGCTTGGCGGCGTTTTCGACTTCATCTTTCGATGCGCCGGGTTTGCCGTAGGCGATGTTTTCAGAAATCGTGCCACCGAAGAGCATCACTTCTTGCGGGACGATGGCGATTTGTGAGCGCAGACAATCGAGGGAAATGTCTTGGGCATCGGTTTCATCGAAGCGGATGTTGCCGGAGGTGGGATCGTTGAATCCGAGAATGAGTGAGAATAAAGTCGATTTCCCAGCGCCCGATGGGCCGACGATGGCGGTGCGTTGACCGGATGGGATTTGGATGGAAATTTCGCTCAGCGTGGTGACCTCGGGTCGGGAGGCGTAGCTGAACGAGACGTTCTCAAGTGAGATCTGGCCTTTCAGTGTGATGTTAGATTCTCCGGTTTTGCGTTCGCCCTGCATGTCGAGAATTTCACGGAGTCGCTCCGTGGCGCCGGCGGTTTGTTGGAATTGGGAAATGATTTCAGGAAATGAACCGAGTGATGCACCGACGAAGATCGAGAAGATGATGAAGGCGAAAAATGGTTTCCATAGGATATCTCCACTGGCGTACATGTGCGCGCCGCACCAGACGACGAAGGCGATGGTTCCGAACAACACGAAGATGACGAATGAAAGAAATGCGCCACGGGCTTTTGCTCCACGCAGGGTGACGTTAAGGAAAGCTTGTAAGGCGGTTTGGTAACGATCTTGTTCGAACGGCTCGTTGGTGAAAGCTTTGACATCGGCGATGTTTTGCACGGATTCCTCGATGACTGTTGAGGCATCGGCGAGCGATTGCTGGGCGGCTTTCGAATGGTTGCGAACTTTGCGACCGAAAATCGCGATAAGAAGCACCACCACAGGAATACAGCCGAGCATGATGAGTGAGAGTTTCCAGGAATTCACGAAAATGAATACCAGACCTCCGATGAGGATGACGGTTTGGCGGACCGCCTGGGGGACGGTGGTGAGAAGAGTTTCACGCACGATAGCCAGATCTGCCGAAACGCGGTTGCTGAGTGAGCCGGCGCGTTGGTCCTGAAAGTAGGGGACAGGCAAGTGCAGGAGATGCTTGAAAAGGTCTTTGCGCAAACGATTCAGGGCAGACTCCCCAGAGCGAATGAAACCCTGAACGCGGAAATATCCTATGGTTGCCTGAAGGAACAAAACCGCGATGAGTTTCAGGATGATCTCGTTGATCGATGCGAGAATTTCGTTTGCTGGAACGGCGTCGCGTGCCGCATCGACAGGATTTCCGATCAATTCTTTGAGGAAATAAGGAAACGCCAGCGACAGCCCAGCGGTCAGGAATAACGCGATGAGCGAGGGGATGAATATTTTCTTCTCAGTGAGTAAGTAAGAAAAAATCCAGCGATTCGAGGAGATCATAGATTTTTTTTCCACAACGGGCATGCGGGATGGGAAACGATGATTGGCACGGAGTCAATGGTGAGAAGCAGAATATCAGCAGACTGGCAGAGGTTTTCATTGATTCCGAGTCCTTGAAATGGCGGAATACAGGGCAACAAATGAAAATTTCTAAATTACAGATCACTTTCACTGGGGCAATTGGTGGGTTGCTGTTATGGGTCGGGTGTGCGCCGGTCAGCGGTAGTGGCTCGATGGGCGACATGACAGCTGGCGAAGAAGGTGAAGTAGGTGGAATTTCGGAGGTGCCCAATCCCGATGCGAACATGGCGAAGTTGAGCGGCAAACCGCTACCACAGCTCGAGCGCGGACATGAAGTTTATATGCTGAAATGCGGGGAGTGCCATCAATACCAACTTCCTGAGCACGTCGATATCATGGATTGGGAAGACGCGATGCCGAAAATGATCGGTCATGCTGGTCTGCCAAAGTCGGATGAAAAGGCAGTGTTGGATTACGTGATTGCTGTGAAAAAACAGAAGGGACAGAAATTATAACCCGAGGCCTCGTTTCTGCTCGATGTGAAAAAAGCTTGGCTAAGCGAACTGTAACGACCTCGTGAAAAGTTATTTCCTAAGACGTCTTCTGCTTATCCCACCGACTTTGTTAGGGATTACGTTTTTCGTTTTCACGGTCACGCGCTTTGTGCCCGGCGGGCCGATGGATCGGATGTTGCAGGAGGCTGCGGGAAAAGCAGATGGTGGAGGTGCGAAAAAGAGCTCGGCCGGAAACAGTGGAGGGTTGACCGAAGACCAGCTCGAGGAGCTGGAAGAGCAGTATGGATTGGATAAGAATCTGGTTGTGGCCTATCTGCAGTGGCTTGGAGTGTTACCCAAAGAGGTTTTATTATCGAAGGGCGAATTCGGCGCGAAGGGTGATGACGCGATTGGTGGAGAAGAAAAGGATGTGGATAACGTGGCAACTCTTGTTTTGAAAGGTGATGGCCGCTTGGTTCGGGTGACGAAGAGGGATGGAAAAATTGATTCAGCGACTTATAAGACGGACGGGAAGAATATTGAAAATGACGGTTGGCTGATCCGTTATGAAAACGAGGCGACGCGTAAGGAGCGATTTCGGGAGAGAAATGTGAAGGGAGCGGAAGCGCCTTCGTATCCCTCGCGGGCAGTGGTGTATCAGACAAAATTCAGCGGGTTGTTGCAGGGGAATTTGGGACGCTCCATGATTTATAACGAACCTGTTTTGGATATGATCGCGCAACGGGTGCCCATTGCGGTTTACTTCGGGCTGCTGACGGCATTCGTCACTTATGGCGTGAGTCTGCCATTGGGGGTTTTGAAAGCATTGAAACATCGCACCTTTGTGGATAGTGCGAGTTCGGTTCTGATTTTCATCGGCTATTCGATTCCGGGCTTCGCCTTGGGGGCTCTGTTGTTGGTTCACTTGGGGGCGAGGATGAACTTGTTTCCATTGTTTGGGATGACGAGTCCTGATTTCGCCGAGATGTCGTTATGGAATCAGGTCAAGGATTTAGCCCATCATACGATGTTGCCACTCACGAGTTATCTGGTCGCTGGCTTTGCGATGACCACGATGATGACGAAGAACAACCTGATGGATCAGTTGGCTGCGGATTATGTCCGTACGGCTGTGGCGAAAGGGGTCGGATTCCGCAGGGCGGTTTTCGGGCACGCGTTCCGGAATTCGATGATTCCGATTGCGACCGGTCTGGGTTCGCTGGTTGGGATTTTCATTGGTGGTTCCCTTCTCGTTGAGACGGTCTTTGATATCCAAGGGTTCGGCTTGTTACAGTATCACGCGCTTTTGTCCAGGGATGTCCCCGTGATCATGGGTACCCTGACGATTTCCGCGTTTCTGATGCTGTTAGGTAATGTTATTTCGGATTTCATCGTGGCGCTGGTGGATCCGCGCATTCAATTCAAATGAGCAAGCGAACGATAGGTATGGTGTTGTTCATCCTGGGGCTGTTAGCCGCAGTCGGTGAGCTATGCCAAATCGATTTCCCGACAGTACGCTGGTTTTTCAACACGAGCCGTGACGTGACGATGCTGGGATTGCATCTGGATGTTTCCTTTTTTAGATTTGAAGTCGGCAAGTTTCATTTCCTCTGGTTCGGTTGGCTGAGCAGTGCGTTATTGATGGCTAGCGGCTTCTGGCTGGTGTTGAGATCTTTCCGCGACGGACCTCCGAATCCGGTGACCCTGCGCCGGATCAAACGCTTCAAGGAAATCAAGAGAGGTTATTACTCGTATTTGATCTTGTTAGGTCTGTTGCTGCTAGCGGCACTAGATCAGGTGGTGGTTGGAAATGAGGCTTTGGCGGTGCGTTACAAGGGGCAATGGAGTTTTCCTGCATTTTCTCCAAAAGTAATCAAAGGTGCGGATTTCGGTATCGGGGGTGCGTTGGCGGATGCTCCGGTTGATTACCGTATGCTCAAGAAAAGACTCAAGGACGAGAAACAGGTTAGCAAGGGGCGGGTGATTCTGCCTCTGATTCCCTTTGCTCCGACGAATGACACCTTGGGGCCGAGGTCGATGGAAATGGTTTTGCATGACGGCAAATATTCCGAGTCCGGTAGCCGATCGCCCTATTATGGATTGGCCGCAAAATATCATGATGTGGACGAAGGAAAATTCCACATGCGCTACACGCTGAGAAACGGGGTGTTCAGTGGCGCGGTGGATGGCAGGGATAAGAATGGAGAGTTGGTCTATACTGCAAAATATGTGAATGGCGAGCTGGTCAACGGGAGCTACAATGGGGAAGGCAAGGTAGAGGATTTCCTTGCGATGGAGAGCAGCGAGTTGAGGGCACTGAAGTATCATCCTGCACCGCCGATTTTTGAGGAGAAAAACTGGTTGGGAACGACCTCTCAGGGGAGCGATGTGGTGGCGTATTTGTATGGCGGCCTGCAGGTGAATTTCAAAGCCGCGATCATTTACCTGCCTATCGTTTTCTTCATCGGAATCGTGCTCGGCATGTTGATGGGCTATCTGGGTGGTCTGTTCGATCTGGTGATGGATCGTCTGATCGAGGTGTTTTCTAACATGCCGTTTCTTTTTGTCGTAATCATTTTTTCGAGCATGGTGCCAGATAGATACAAAGGACTGCCGGTGATTCTCACGATATTCATTTTGTTCGGCTGGATGGGCATAACCTCCCTGATGCGGACTGCGGCATACCGGGACAAGGAGCGTGATTACATCGCGGCGGCAAGGGTGCTGGGCGCAGGAACCCCGAGGATCATTTTCCGTCACCTGCTTCCGAATACCGTATCGATCATCGTGACTCTCATTCCTTTCACGATGTCCACATTGATTTCCTCGCTCACCGCCTTGGATTATCTCGGATTTGGTTTGCCGCCTGAGTATGCGACATGGGGACGGTTGCTAAACGATGGTTTGTCGAATCTCTCCGCACCATGGCTGGTGTCATCCACTTTCTTTGTGCTCGTCGGGCTCCTGATCCTGATCACTTTCATCGGTGAGGCGGTTCGGGAAGCGTTTGATCCGAAAAAACACAGTTACTATCGATAATGAAAAAATTGTTAGATAAATGCCTTTGGATCGGATGCGCCGTTGTCCTGATGTGCGGATGCGGCGAGAAAACGAAGGTGGTGAAGCGGACGTCTGGATTCGATGAATTCATACCACGTTATAACCTATACATCACCAACTGGCTGAACAAGCAGCGTGATGAGGCTCTTAAAGCCATCGCCAATACCGAGCACGCGATTGCCGAGTCCGAAGGAAAAGCGCAGGAGGCGTTGAAACGGAAGCTCGCCCATCTGGAGCGCGAGCGTGAAAAATGGGATTACCGTCTGCGGCGTGGGGATTATTTCCGTTTCGGCACGCCCGATGAAATCCCCGCCAACCTGATATGGGAGGATGGCATGCAGCACGAGGAAATCGGAGACCCGCGTTCCAAGAAAGGCGGAACGTTCCATATCAATATCCTGACGTTTCCACCGACGATCCGGCCTTTCGGCGATAATTCCAACAATGGATTCCGGGGTTCGCTGTATGATGAGATCGACATGCCCTTGGTCGGATTGCACCCGAAGTCGATGGAGATGATACCCGGAATTGCGACACAATGGGCGCTGTCCGAAGATGGCAGGACGGTGTATTTCCGCCTGAACGAGAAAGCGACCTATTCGGATGGGGTCGGGGTGAAAGCGCGGGATTATCTTTACGGCTCTTATTTGCGGATTTCGGATGATATTGTGAATCCGTATGCCAAGCAGTATTGGCGTGAGGGTATTGCAGGATTTGTGGTATATGATGATCACACCTTGTCGGTATCGCTTCCCGAGGCACAGGCATACGCGCCTGCGTTGGTCGGATCGCTGACTCCCTCTGCACCTCATTTCTATCAGGATTACGGACCAGATTACACGGAGAGGTATCAATGGAAATTCCCGCCGACCACTGGTGCCTATGAAGTGTTGGATAAGGATATCGTGAAAGGCGTCTCAATCACCCAATCACGCGTAAAAAACTGGTGGGCCAAGGATAACAAGTATTACAAGTATCGGTTCAATCCTGACCGGATCAAACATGTGGTGGTCAGAGATGAGCCCAAAAGTTTCGAGTTGTTCCGCGCCGGACAGATCGACATGTTCCATTTGACGCGTCCGATGTATTGGTATGAGAAGTCGGAAATAGAACCAGTCTACAAGGGATACATTGAGCGATACACCTTCTACAACCAATATCCTGCGATTCCGTATGGTTTGTATCTGAATATTGCCATGCCGCTGTTAGATGAAAAAAACATACGTATAGGCATCCAGCACGCAATGAACTGGCAGAAGGTGATCGATGTGATTCATCGAGGTGACTACAAGCGCTTGAATGCCTTTTTTTCAGGATACAAGTCATACAGTGATCCAACGATTCAGGCGAGAGCCTTTTCAATCCAGGAGGCGCGCAAGGCGTTTGCGGATGCGGGCTTCACGACCGAGGGAAGGGATGGTATTCTGATGAATTCGGAGGGTAAGAGGCTTTCCGTTGCAGTGACCTATCGTCAGAGCCCGTCGTTTGATCAAATGCTGGCGATACTCAGGGAAGAGGCGAAGTCATGCGGATTCGAGCTGCGCCTGGATCCGAATGAGGCGACAGTGGATTACCGGAAGGTGATGCAGAAGCAGCATGAAATGACATTTACGGCATGGGTGATCACGCCGCCGACACCAGATTACTATCAGTATTTCCATTCTTCTAACGCAAGGGATGAGCGTGGAAATCTCAAAAAACAGACCAACAATATCTTTTCATGGGAACGTGAGGATACGGATGTGTTGTGTGAGGCTGCACGTAACGCGCGGACCGAAGAAGAGCTGAGTGAGTATTGTTTGAAATTGCAGCGCATTGTTCATGATGAGGCGGTCTTCGTCCCAGGTTACACGGTGGATTTCCTCAGGGTCGGATCATGGCGGTGGGTGAAATGGCCGGATAGCGAGGAAACCCGATTCTGTCCGCCGGTGATTTATGACCCGACGGAAACGCACGTGTTGTGGATTGATGAGGCGGTTAAAAAGGAAACCATGGAGGCGATGCGCAAAAGCAAGGCGTTTCCGGAGGTGAACCGTATTTTTGATGACTATCGTGAAAGGTTCAAGGCGGAGGATGCGAAAGTTGTCGAGGAAAAGGATTCCGGGATCAGGCCGTTAGAATCTGAGAAATTGGACATTCAAGAAGCGGAGGTGGGTGATGAGTGAGATTAGCTTGTTAGAAGTCAACCGCTTGATCACTTCATTTGAAACGGATCGCGGATTATTGCGAGCTGTGGATCAGGTTTCGTTCAAGATTCCACAGGGTAAAACCGTCGGAATTGTCGGGGAATCCGGCTGTGGAAAAAGTGTGACGGCGATGTCGATTGTGGGTTTACTACCTCAGCCATCGGGTAAAATTCTGGGTGGTGAAATCAAATTCAAAGGTGAAGATTTGCTGCATTGTAGTGAAAAGCGAATGCAGGAGATACGTGGCGGCGAGATTGGGGTGATTTTCCAAGAGCCGATGGCGGCGTTGAATCCGGTGCATCGGGTGGGGCGTCAGGTGGCGGAAGTTTTCCGCGTCCATAAGAAGATGGGGAAAAAAGACGCATGGGATGCGGCGACTGAAATGCTAGCGCTGTTGAAAATTCCGGCGCCAGAGAAGCGGATGATGGATTATCCACATCATCTTTCTGGGGGAATGCGGCAGCGAGTGGTGATCGCTTTGGCTTTGGCGTGTAGGCCGTCTTTGGTGATCGCTGATGAGCCGACAACAGCTCTGGATGTGACGGTTCAAGCTCAGATATTGGATTTGTTAGAAAATTTGCAGAATGAGATCGGAATGTCGGTGATGCTGATCACGCATGATCTCGGTGTCATCGCTGAAACCTGTGATGAGGTGGTGGTTATGTATGCAGGGCGTGTGGTGGAGAGCGCGCCAGTTGACGAGCTTTTTGGAAATCCGCAACATGCTTATACGAAGGCTCTGTTGCGCTCGATTCCGACACTCGATACACCACCGAAATCCCGTTTGTATACGATTCCCGGAACGGTGGCCGGTTTGGGCGAGCACACGTATGGATGTCGTTTTTGTCAGCGCTTGGGAATCAACGCGTCTATCAGTCGTGAGCGCCCGCCGTTCAAAGAAGTGACTCCGGGCCATTGGTTGGAAATTTGTAAAAACTGTTCAGAACTGTGAGTGAATCTTTCATGCTAAAAGTCGAAGACCTACGGATGCACTTTCCGGTTAGGAGTGGATTGCTATTGAAGCAGACTGGCGCAGTCAAAGCGGTCGACGGCGTTTCTCTAGAACTTGGGTTTGGAGAGACTTTGGGTTTGGTGGGTGAGTCTGGCTGCGGGAAATCAACTTTGGGCAAAGCATTGGTGCGTTTGTTGAATCCGACATCGGGTCGGATTCTTTTCGGGGATGTGGATATCACTCACCTGAGTCAAAGCCAGATCCGTCCGATGCGACGGGATTTTCAAATGATATTCCAAGATCCGGCGGAGTCGCTGGATGCTAGGATGAATGTGCGTTCGATCATTGAAGAGCCGTTCGTGATTCATGGCATGGGCTCGCGAGAAGAGCGGAAAAAATGGGTGAATGAATTGTTAGATCGGGTGGGTCTCTCTGCTAGCTCCGCGGAGCGTTATCCGTTCGAATTTTCCGGAGGGCAGCGACAGCGGATCGGAATCGCAAGGGCGCTGGCGCTGAAACCAAAATGGATTGTCTGTGATGAGCCGGTATCTGCTTTGGACGTTTCGGTGCAATCCCAGATCCTCAATCTGCTGGTTGATTTGCAGAAGGAGTTTGATCTTTCGTATCTTTTCATCGCTCACGACCTTTCCGTGGTCAAACATGTGAGTGATCGGGTGGCGGTGATGTATCTTGGAAAAATCGTCGAGCTTGCGGGTTCTGAAACGATTTATCGGAATCCCCGGCACGCCTATACTAAGGCGCTGCTCTCAGCAGTGCCGATTCCGGATCCCAGGGTGAAGCGTAAAAAGATTTTGTTAGAAGGCGATGTGCCATCGCCGATTGATCCGCCGGCAGGCAGCGCGTTCGGACATCGTATGAATCATCCGCGATATGAAGAAACGATTGGTATGGATCTCTCTCTCAGAGAGATCGAGCCGGGACACTGGGTTGCAGCGGATCCGACTTGTCTGAATGAGGCGGATTGGGAAAAAATTTCTGGCTAGGATTTTTACTTCACTCCCAACTCATTGATTTTCTCGGAAACAGCCGCAGCCCATGTGTTATAAGCGGCGGGTGAGAGGTGGAGTAGATCGGGAAAAACATCTTTGCTGAGTTTTCCATCGGCATCGAGAAACTGATTATTGATATCTAATAGGTAAACTCGTTTTCCATCGGTAAGCGTTTTTAGTTGTTCGTTGATCTCGGAATTGAGTTTGCGTAGAGGATCTTCTTTGGTTGCGCCGCGAGGGAAAACCGACATCAGGATGATTTTTGTGCTAGGCCATTTCCATGCTAGATCATCGAGAGTGCGTCTTATGCCACTGACGGTTTCCGCGGCAGGACGTTGCTCATGGCCGGTGTTGTTGGTGCCGATGAGAATAACAGCGACCTCTGGATTGACGCGTTGGATGTCGCCATTTTGTAAGCGCCAGATCAGGTGTTCGGTGCGATCGCCGGAGTAGCCCCAGTTGAGTGCGCCAAGCGGAGCGAAGTGTTTATCCCATGCTGGTTTGCCAGTATTTTCCCATGCCTGCGTGATTGAGTCACCAAGGAAAACGACTCGGGCTTTTTTCGCTTCAGGTGTATTGGCGTCTTTATTTTTTTCGTCCCAACGATCCTTCCACCATTTTTGATCCCAGCGCTGGTCAGGGAAAGTGGAGGTGGTTACTTGGTATTGTTTGCGGAGCGAATCATAAAGGCCACGCATGTCTTTGAGGACGGTTTCATATTCCTTTTCCGCTATGATATTTTTCATCTCCTGCGGATCTTTTTCGAGATCGAACAGCATCCATTTCTTGGTATCGGGAAAATGCATGAGCTTGTAACGATCGTTGCGGACGCCATCGTGGGCGGCGACGCTGTGAGTGTATTCACCTGAGTATTCGTAGTAGATCGCGCTGCGCCAATCAGTTGGGGCCTCGCCTTCATTTTTTAAAATTGGCAAAAGGCTTTTTCCTTGGATGTCATTAGGTATAGGCGCTCCGGCAACTTCGAGAAACGTCGGGGCATAATCGATGTTTTGGATCATGGTTTTCGTGCGCACTCCGGGTTTCACAACTCCCGGCCAGCGAATGATGAAAGGCATGGAGAGGGATTCTTCGAACATCCAGCGTTTGTCATACCAGCCGTGTTCTCCGAGATAAAAGCCTTGGTCTGACGCGTAGATGACGATAGTGTTTTTTGCTAGCCCAGATTTATCGAGATATTCTAACAATCGACCGATATTTTCATCCACACCGCGAATGCAGCGAAGATAGTTTTTGATGTAACGTTGATATTTCCAACGGGTCAGCTCTTCATCGCTCATGTCTTTTTTGAGGCTTTCAAGAAACGCGGCGTTTTCATCGCCATAAGCATCGTCGAAAGCTTTTTTCTGAGTATCGTTCATACGACTGTATTCATTGTTATTTAGGTTATCAACGAATCTTGGATCTGTTGCGCGGCCAGGAAGCAACATGTCGTGGCTCCAGTGGAAATCTTTAGCGATACTCATTTTTTGCTTCGCGACGGCGTCCACGCGATTTTTGTAATCATCAAAAAGCGACTCCGGTTCAGGTATGTCGATGCCGTCGAAAAGATTCATATGACGTTCCGCAGGCACCCAGTTGCGGTGCGGAGCTTTTTGTTGGGTCATCAAGACGAAAGGTTTCGATTTATCTTTGCGGTTTTTCAGCCAGTCGAGTGATTTATCGACAACGAGATCGGTCACATATCCTTCGAAGCGCTTTTTGGATCCATCCATTTGGATGAAATCCGGATTGTAGTAACTTCCTTGGTCGGGAAGGACTTCCCAATAATCGAATCCGGTCGGATTCGAAATGAGATGCCATTTTCCAATTACTGCTGTTTCATATCCGGATTTCTGTAGGATTTTTGGGAAGGTGGTTTGGTTGCCATCGAATCGGCTGAAGTTATTGTCCATGAACCCGTTCATATGCGAGTGCTTGCCAGTCAAGATGGAGGCTCGGGAAGGGCCGCAGATGGAGTTTCCGCAGTAGGATCGTTCAAACAACATGCCCTCTTTGGCGATGCGATCGATGTTTGGGGTGGGGGAGATTTTGTTGAAACGAGTGCCATAAGCGGAAATGGCTTCCAGCGCATGGTCATCGGTGAAGATAAATACGATATTGGGGCGTTCCGCAGCGCTGGCGATCACCGTTGAAGTGAGGAATATGACACCAAGCATGGAGAAAAATTTCATATCGATTTATAGGTTTGCTTCAGACACTGGCTCGACAAGGAAAAAAACTACGCTAGGCTGCTATCTGTTTTCCAAGAATCCTCCAAATCCATGTTTCACAACGCATTTCACGATCTTTTGAAGCCCCAATGGCTTGGCGTGCTGATGCAGCTGAAAATGACCGGTGGGATGGCGGTGACCGATTTAGCCAAAGAGCTTGGGGGGAGTTACATGACCGTGAAGCAACACTGCGAAGATCTCACCAAGCATGGGTATCTGATGCGTATTCGGGTTCCTCGGACGGAGATAGGGAGGCCTGAAATTTTCTACCGCTTGGCTGAAAAGGCCGATGCGATGTTTCCTGTCATTCCAACGACTTTTTCACTCCAGATGCTTGAGTATGCCCGGACGCTGTTCGGTGAGACTGCGCCAGAGAAGCTGTTGTATCAATATTTCCAAGAACAGGAGATTTCTTGGAAAAATCGAATTAGCCAAGGCACGACCTTGCTTTATCAAGCGGGATTGTTTGTGAAACTTAGGAGCAAAGAGGGTTTGTTTATGCGTTGCATGCACGATGAAAGCACCGGGAAGATCACACTGCGTGAGTTTCATCATCCGCTTAAGCCAGTTTTTGAGAAATTTCCGCGTGCCGTTGTCATGGAGCTTAGAGCCATGGAAGAGGCGTTGGGGGTGAAAATTTCACGGGTAATGGGTGAGCCGGTAGGAGGAGAACCGCCTTATGTAGATTTCATCCTAAGTTGATCGTTCAAATTTTTTTCAAAGACCCAAATTAGATCGAATCAATTTTTCTGCTTATCAGTCATAGCTTGCGTAACCCTAACCATCATTCGATGAAAACTCGTATCCTTATTATCAGTCTGGCGCTCACCTTGGTTTCCTGTGAAAAACGTGATTCCGAACTCGATTCAAAAATCGATAAACTAGAAAAGCAGGCAGAGGAGGCAATTGAGCGACAGCGGCAGCTTGAGGAGGAATTGGCCGAGCAAAAAATGATAGCTGAGCGGGATGCTATCGAGCGAGAGCGCACGTTGATTGAGCAAGAGCGCATCGCGATGGAAGAGCAGAGAAGCGCAGAAAATAATCAAAATGTAGCTGCATTGACTGAGTTGGAAAGAAGGCAGATGGAGCTCATGGAGCGAGATCGGAAAATGGCCGAGACTCAGCGTGAGCTCGATAGTCGCCAACAAGAACTGACTGGATTGGAGACCAAGCTCAGCGAGCGTGAATTGGATCTCGCAGGACGCGAGCCGATTGCAACCTTGCCGCCTATCCAGAAAACTTATGTTAACGCACCGACGGGGGACTATAACAATTTTTATGAACCATTATCGGCTTATGGATCGTGGTTTCAGACATCGGCTTATGGCTATGTCTATCAACCAACGATTGTGCGTGATTCGTCATGGAGACCTTACACAAGGGGTCGATGGGCATTCACGGATTATGGTTGGACGTGGGTTTCCAGTGAGCCCTTTGGCTGGGCTTGCTATCATTATGGACGTTGGTCCCTGCTTAGAAATGTAGGTTGGGTTTGGATTCCCGGAAAAATATGGGCGCCAGCTTGGGTGTCATGGCGTGAAAGCCCTGGTTACATCGGATGGGCGCCGCTACCTCCCGAAACAATGGGGTGGAGTTCAAATTCATGGGATTCGACTGTAGATGTTAGATTTGGAATCGATAGTGGATGGTTTTCATTCATTTCTTATAACCACTTTGGAAATGATATCTATTCACATTGTTTGCCGAGGGCACGCAATACAGTGATTTACCACAGCACCACAACGGTTACTCATTATATCATTCGCGATAGATATATATACTGTGGCGGACCTCGATATCGTAATGTTTGCGATCGAATCGGTAGGAGATTTCCTATTCATCGGATCCACATGGATCACTGTCCTGACTTTGGCCGTGGTGGACGGCGCTTGAATTCGCGTTTTAATGGAAACGAATTACAAGTTGTTGCGCCGCAGATGGATGCGGAATGGAATCATGCACTTCGCCCAAATCGTGTGAATCGTGATTTAGGTGAAGTCGTAGTGGATCGAACCAACGATCTTTCTGAAGATGTCCGCAAGCCATACCGAGAGAGTAAGCAAGAGGAAGATCAAAAAGCGGTACGTTGGGTTAATGATAAAGGAGGACGTGAGGTTTTTGAAAATGAGCGGAAAAATCGTTTGGATAAAAATCGTGAGGAAGTAGTGAAAAACGAATCACGTAATAAATCAGACCGTGAGGTAGGATTGGATAAAAATAAAAATGAGCATCCGAATACTGGAACTCATGAATTGACCGATGATCAGAAAAATAAGTCAGACGATAAAGGCTCTAAACATAAACAAAACAATAAGCCAAAGACATCAGCACCTGAAGTGCCAGCTGTAACGGATACCGGAATACCAAAGACGCCTAGTCCTGAAGTTCCGGCAATTACGGATACAAAAACGCCAAAGACGCAGGTTGATGATAATGAAAATAATCAGAATAGAAAAGATAGTCCGAGACCTAACGAGCTTTCGTCAGGAATTATTCCTACAACACCAGGAATTGAAAATCATTTAGGAGAAAAGAGTCAATCCGATCGTCCAAGTGGAGTATTGAATCCTGGAATTGTTGATCAATTCGCTATTCCTAAGACATCAATCAAGAATGATGCAGATCAGAAAAGCGAAGCGGATAAGTTTGCGGCAAAAGAGTTTCGCGAGAAGCAAGAAGCTTTGCGTGAAGAGCGCAAGAAGTTGGAAGATTTAAAGCAGCGCCAGGATCAGCAAGCTGAGTTATTGCGTCAGCAAGAGTTGGAAGCTCGTAAAGCTAAACAGAAGCAGCAAGAGCTTGAGCAGGCGCAGCGGCAGAGTCAGGAAAAGCAGGATAATCTCGATCAACATTTAAAGCAAAGCGAGCAAGTTCGCAAACAGAAGGAGCAAGCAGAGCAGTTGCGTGAGCAAGAGGAGCAGCAGAAGCTTGCGCGTAAGGAGCAGCAAGAGAAATTGCGTGAAGACCAACAGGCTCAGCAGGAACTAGCGCGCAAGCAGCAAGAGCAACTTCGCGCACAGCAAGAACAGCAAGAGAATCTTCGCGATCAACAGGCACAGCAAGAGCTGGCTCGTAAGCAACAAGATCAAATGCGTGCCCAACAAGAGCAACAGGAGAAATTACGTGCCCAGCAAGAGATGCAGGAAAAATTACGCGATCAACAAGAACAGCAAGAACGACAACGCGCACAGCAAGAACTAGCGCTTAAGCAGCAGGAGCAAATGGAGAGACAACGCGCTCAACAGGATCAGCAAGACAGAATGCGCCAACAACAGGAGCAGCAAGAAAGGCGCCAGCAACAAGAAGAGGCACAACGGCGCGCACAAGAGCAGCAAGAACGGGTACGTCAGCAACAAGAGCAAATGCGTGCCCAACAAGAGCAACAGGAGAAATTACGTGCCCAGCAAGAGATGCAGGAAAAATTACGCGATCAACAAGAACAGCAAGAACGACAACGCGCACAGCAAGAACTAGCGCTTAAGCAGC
>Ga0315906_10000797_pt1 | contig 48871 bp, 46 predicted proteins | sample LakEriMetagenome_4_FD_203526 | JGI IMG/M metagenome (GOLD analysis project Ga0315906, IMG submission 203526) | Freshwater fungal communities from buoy surface, Lake Erie, Ohio, United States - Buoy 2 MA122 | ecosystem: Environmental > Aquatic > Freshwater > Lake > Lake biofilm | place: USA...
GTGCCCGCCTGGGCGCGCGAATCCGGCAAGGGCGCTCCGTTGAACAATGCGCGAGCTGAAACTGTTGCCGAAAAGCCGGCCTTCCGCGCGGCCTACCGGCAACGGCGCTGTCTGGTGCCGATGAACGGCTTTTATGAATGGAACCGCAGCGGCGCTCGGAAACTGCCGTATTACGTGCAGATGCGCAACGCGGAACTCTTCGCGGTTGCAGGCCTTTATGAATGCTGGCCCGGCAATGCCGATGCGCCGGCAATGATGACCTTTACCGTGCTGACCACCGCAGCCAACGCGCTGATGGCGCCCATTCACGACCGCATGCCGGTGATCGTGCCGCCGGCAGCCTATGAGGACTGGCTTGACCCGCGCAACACCGGCGCGCGCGGCCTGGAGCCTTTGCTGCAACCGTATCCGGCCGAGGCGATGCTTGCCCATCCGGTCAGCCCCCGTGTCAACAGTGTGCGCAATGATGATGCCGCGCTGATGGAGGCGCTGTCGGCCTCGGCTATACTCGACCAGACAGCGAAACCCGAGCCGATACCAATACAGGGACAGTTATTGTGAGCACCGCCAAAAAATCCAAAACTGCAAAACATAAAAGCGCTGCCGCACGCATGCCGGCCAAGGTGGCTTTGCCGCCGGCCAACCGCGCAGCAATCGAGCAGTCGCTTTCCGTGGGCATGGGCCGCGCGCTGCACATTCACCTGACGCGGCTGACCCGAAAAGGCCTTAGCGCCGAGATGACGGTGAGTGAAGACCATATCAACCGCAGCGGCCGCATCAACGGCGGCATCCTGATGTCGTTCGCCGATGTGCTTGGCGCGATCGGCACCGTAGCCAACCTGCCCGAGGGATATCGCACCACCACGCTGGAGTCGAAGACGAATTTTTTTGCCGCAGGCGAGGGCAAAAAGCTCAAGGCGCATACCGTGCCGCTGCATATCGGTCGCACCACCATGGTATGGCAGACTACCGTGAGCAATCTTGATGGCACGCGGGTGGCGATCGTCACGCAGACGCAGATCGTGATTCCGCGGAAAAACCAGTGAGACCATAAAAACAATTCCGGGTTGCGCGGCTTGATGCTTTATGTCCTGGTCGCAAAGCCCCGTCGCAAAAAATCGGGAGGAGCGGAATGAAATCGCGCGTGGTTGGAATCCTTGGGCATTTCATCGCGGTGCTGCTGGCAGGATCGGGCTTTCACGCCGCAACGGCAGTCGCGGCCGAAAACTATCCGAACCGGCCGATCCGCTTCGTGCTTCCATTCCCTGCGGGTGGTGCGACCGACACCATAGGCCGCGCGCTCGGCCAGAAACTCGGTGAGAACCTTGGGCAGACCGTGGTCATCGACAATCGTCCCGGTGCCGGAGGAAACCTCGGCGTCGAGCTTGTCGCAAAATCGGCGAACGACGGTTATACGCTGCTGATGTGCTCGCCCGCCTGCGCCATCAGTCCGAGCCTGTATCGCAAGCTCAACTACGACACGCAACGTGACCTTGCGCCCATCAGCATGATCGCCACGATTCCGACGCTGCTGATCGTCAACGCCTCGGTGCCGGCAAAAACGCTGAAAGACCTGCTGGCTTATGCGCGTGCCAACCCCGGAAAGCTGAACTACGGCTCCGGCGGTGTCGGCACGTCCAATCACCTGACGATGGAATTGATGAAATCCCTCGCCCGGATTGATATTGTGCATATCGCCTACAAAGGCACCGGGCAGGCTCTCAGCTCGGTCATTACCGGTGAAATCCAGATGGTTGCGATCAGCCCGCCTTCAGCGCTGCCATTGTTGCAGTCGGGCAAGGTGCGCGCGCTCGCGGTGCTGCGTGACAAGCGGATTTCCGCATTACCCGAAGTGCCGACCGCCGCGCAAGCAGGATTGCCCGGACTGGAAGTGAACACCTGGTATGGCGTGCTGACGCGTGCAGGCACTGCGCCGCAACTGATTGACCGGCTCAATTCCGAAATCAACAAGGCTTTGCAGGCCAAGGACACGCGCGACCGGCTGGAGGGCGTCGGTGTGGAGCCTGCGGGTACTACGCCTCAGCAGTTTGCCGATTTTCTGAAAACGGAAACCACCCGGCTCGGTAAATTGGTGCGCGATTCGGGCGCCAAGGCTGAGTAATATCGACCGATACGCGCAAGACCGCAAAGCCGCAGTCCGGTACGATGTGGCGGAACTTCTATGCCTTGCAAAACAGATTTTGAAAAAAATGTTACTCCTGTAGTTGTTTGCTTTAGTTGCGTGTTGTGCTTGCTTGAATTGTCTGGTTTTTCCAGTTTTTAGCCTGTCGCGAATGTCCTGATCAACGTCCAACCTTTCCGCCCATTTATCCTTAAATCCTGATGAATTATCCTGAAAAAATGAAAAGACCATTCCTGAACACCTTGCTGGCCTGCGCCATGATTGGCGGAATTTCCGTTCACGCTTCAACCCCGGCTAACGCACAGGGCACACCCGACAAGGCGCTTGCCGCTGCGGCCAAGGAGCCAGGCGCCAAAGTGACGCCCAGCGGTCTGGTGATCCGCATGGTCAAGGAGGGCACTGGAACCCAGCCTACGCCAACTTCTACGGTGCGGGTGCACTACAAGGGCATGTTTCCCGATGGCCGCGAGTTCGACAGTTCCTATGGACGCGGTGAGCCCATCGAATTCCCGCTCAACGGCGTGATCAAGTGCTGGACCGAGGGCGTGTCGCTGATGAAAGTCGGTGGCGCAGCCAAACTGACCTGTCCTTCGTCGATTGCTTATGGCGCGCGAGGCGCCGGTGGCGTGATTCCGCCGAACGCGACACTGGTGTTCGAAGTGACGCTGCTGGGTGTCCGGTAGCCTGAAAGTTCGGCATTCATGCAGGAAAAAATGAATCAGCTGGACCGGTTTCCGGAAGCGGTGAACGCGGCCAAGGCCGTGATGGACCGTCACATGGAGGCCTTGAACGCCCGGGATGCGCACGGGCTGGCGGCTACGCTGCATTTTCCGCATTACCGCTTCACCGGCGGCAAAATGAAAATCTGGGACACGCCCGACAGTTATCTTGCTGATTTTTTTGCGCGTGCCGGCGATGACTGGCACCACAGTGCGTGGGATTTCATCCATGCCGTTGCCGCAGGTCCCGACAAAGTGCATTTTGATGTTCAGTTCACGCGTTATCGCGCCGACAACAGCGCAATGGGATCATTCCGTTCGTTATGGGTGATCACGCAGCATCAAGGCGTCTGGGCCGCGCAGCTGCGATCCAGCTACGCAGCTTGAAGACCATATCCGGGACCAATAAAACATAACCACTGGAGCTTTCGAAGATGATTATCGACTCACAAATTCACGCTTACGAAGCCAACACCCCGAAACGCCCCTGGCAGAGTACGCCGAACTGGCCGGCTTCGGCGACCGGTGACGAGATGGTGGCGGCCATGGACAAACTCGGCATCGACGGCGCCATTTTCATTTCCTCGTTTTCGATGTACGGCTATGACGCCAGTTATGCCGTCGAAGTGCAGAAAGCCCACCCGGGCAGGTTCGGCATCGTCAAGCCGGTCAATCCGGACGATCCGGCAGCGGAGGACGTTGTCGCCGACTGGAAAAAAACGCCGGGCACCGTTGGAATCCGCGTGATTCTGAAACCGGATTCCGGACGCAGCCCCGATGATCCGGGCCTCAAGCGCATCCTGCGGGCAGCGGTGCGTCATGATTTTCCGGTCAACATCCTGTGCTGGGGCAACCTTGATGCCGGCACCGTGCTGATCGACAAGAATCCCGACGTGCGCTTCATCATCGATCATCTGGGCATCATGCAGCCGCATACGGCGTCCCAGCGGGCGGCGCAGCCCTGGGCCGACCTGCCCAAGGTACTGGAACTGGCGAAGCGCCCGAACTTGGTGATCAAGGTCAGCGGCGCCTGCACACTGTCACAGAAACCCTATCCCTTCCCGGACATCTGGGATCCGCTGGCGCGCGTGTTCGATGCCTGGGGCTTCGAGCGTTGCCTGTGGGGCGCGGACTGGACCCGCGCATTTGCCGTCGTCAATTACGAGCAGGCGGTCGAGCCGTTCCGCCTGACCGACCGGATCAGCGCCAGTGAGCGGGCGATGCTGATGGGCGAGGCCTGCGCGAAAGCCTATGGCTGGAGGCCGGCGGTAACGCGATAGCCGGCTGCCTGCGGGTATCAAGAAAAATCCCGCGCGAGCGGGATTTTTTTATCACGAACTGCTTTTTGCAGAGGTTCAGGTTCGCACTGTAACTGCGCAGGCATGCGTATTGCTTATGTATGGCTACCTTTCATCCGCTCGGAGGCTGGCCACATGGGACGTTATTACTCGCCGTACGACGAAGATCAACCCCTGCACCTGAAATGTAGCTGCGGCGGGAATCACTCAACTGCAGACCATCCAAAGTCGTCGCAGGAATTCAGCGCTTCAGTTGATACGCAGATTGAGACCAAAGCCTCGGAGTTTGTCGAAGCGGTGCTGGTAAAGGCCCTGTTTCCCCAGGACAATCTGCGCCGCAGTTTTCTGAAGGCCGTGGGCAAGACCACGGCGATGGCTGCGATCAGTTCCCTGCTGCCGATGACCGCCCTGCAGGCGCTGGCACAGGAGCAAAGGCCCCTGGAAAAGAAGGATCTGCAGATCGGATTCCTGCCGATTACCTGCGCGACACCGATTGTCGCGGCCGATCCGCTGGGTTTCTATGCCAAAAACGGGCTCAACGTGCAGTTGAACCGGACGGCAGGCTGGGCCGTCGTGCGCGACAAGGTCATTGCCGGCGAATTCGATGCCTCGCACATGTTGTCGCCAATGCCGCTGGCGATGACACTCGGCCTCGGGGCCGCGGCAACACCGATGGTGATGCCGGCCATCGAGAACGTGAACGGCAATGCGATCACGCTGCATATCAAACACAAGGACAAGCGTGATTCCAAGACCTGGAAGGGCATGCGCTTCGGCATACCCTTCGATTACTCGATGCACAATTTTCTGCTGCGCTACTACCTGGCCGAGAACGGCCTTGACCCCGACAAGGATGTGCAGCTGAGGGTCATGGCGCCGCCGGACATGGTCGCCAACCTGCGTGCCGAAAACATCGACGGTTTCATTGTCGCGGAACCTTTCAACCAGCGCGCCGTATTCGACGGCGTCGGGTTCATTCATATGCTGACCAGCGAAATCTGGGACAACCATCCGTGCTGCGCGTTTGCGGTGCCGGAACGCTTCGTCAAAGCGCACCCGAATACCTTTGCCGCACTGTTTCGGGCCATCGTGGCTTCCACGGTGCATTGCTCGCAGATGGCGAACCGTCCGGCAGTCGCGCAGGCCATCCAGGGGCCCAATTACCTCAATCAGCCGCTGACGGTTCTGGAGCAGGTTCTGTTGGGCAAGTTTGCTGATGGTCTCGGCCAGGTGCGCAACGAGCCCAACCGCATCAACTTCGATCCCTTCCCCTGGCAATCGATGGCAGTCTGGATGCTGACGCAGATGAAACGCTGGGGCTATATCAAGGAGGAGGTCAGCTATGCGCGCATCGCCGAGCAGGTCTTCCTCGCGACCGAAGCGCGCAAACGGATGGCTGAACTCGGTATCAAGGCTCCGGATGCCAACGCCCGCAGGCACACCATCATGGGGCGCGAATTCAATCCGGCCCAGCCAGAGCAATATCTCAAGTCGTTCAAGATCAGCAGGGCCTGAACGGCATCATAGAGTCCGGGGGTGCGCAATGCACCTCCGGAAGTCTCGAAGCGAATGGTTGGCTGTCAGCGTACGGTGATCGGATAAGAGGTGGTCTTGACGCGCACCGGCAGTGGAAGATCCGCGTAGGGCAAAAGCTTGTCGCCGTGGATCTGGCTGGCGATGGTCAGTGCCTGCCGCGCGATCGGTTCGATGAAGCGGCTGACCTTCCCGGCGATTGATGCGCAATCGCCGATTGCATGGATTCCCGCTACGCTGGTGCGCAGGGAAACAGGATTCACGGCGATGCCGTTGTCCCATTCCAGACCTGCGCTGCGCGAAAGCCGGTCCGGCGTCTGCAATCCCGCAGCGACCACGATCATGTCGGGATCCAGCACGGCGCCATTGCTCAATGTGACACGGTAACCGGTCGCTTGTTTTTCACTCGCAACGATGGTGATGCCGCCGATGAATTGGATTGGCAGTGACTGCCATGCGGTGAACAAGGCTTCGGTTACAGCGCCATCTTTGACCAACCGCGCCAGCGGCCGGTCCGCAACGTCGATCAGCGTAACCCGGTGATTGCCCAGGGCGAGGTCATTGGCCAGTTCCGCACCGATCAGACCGGCGCCGACCATGAGCACATGCTTGCTGCCGCCTTCAAGAGCGGCGCGAAAGCGGGCGTAATGGTCAAGGTGGTTGATTCGCCAGCAATGACCGGGCGTCAGTCCGGCCGGAAGTATCGAACGGGCGCCGTGGGTGACCCGACTGGCTTTTTCTGAGCCAGGTTGAATGTTGTATTTTTCAACTTGGAAGAAGGAGTCTATAGATGGCGAACAAGAAGCATGGCCCGGAGCAGGCGGTCGCAAAGCTCAGGCAAATTGATGTGCTGCTGGGCGAAGGCAAGTCGATCAGTCAGGCCTGCAAGGAGGCCGGTATTACGGATGTCACCTACTACCGCTGGCGCAAGGAGTATGGCGGGCTTAAGGGCGATCAGGCCCGTCGGCTGAAGGAACTGGAACGGGAGAACCAGCGGCTCAAGCGCATCGTGGCCGATCTGTCGGTCGAGAAGGCCATTCTGAAGGATGCCGCCGAGGGAAACTTCTAAGCCCCGAGCGGCGACGGTGTGCGGTGGTACGGGCCATTGAGCGCCATGGCGTCTCAGAGCGCCGTGCCTGCCGTATCTTGAGCCAGCCTCGGGGCACACAACGCTATCGGCCCATCCTCCGGCCCGACGAGGATCTGCTGACCCAGCGCATCATCAGTCTCGCCTGCCAGTATGGCCGCTACGGCTACCGCCGGATCGCGGTGATGGTCAATCGCAGCGGACTGCGGGTGAGTCGCGACCGGGTGGAGCGTATCTGGCGCCGGGAGGCACTGCAGGTGCCGCGCAAGCAGCGGCCCCGGGGCCGGTTGTGGCTGAACGATGGCAGCTGTATCCGGCTGCGGCCGGAGCGCCCGAACCACGTTTGGAGCTATGACTTCGTGACCACCTGGACGCATGGTGGCAGGCCACTGCGCCTGCTCTGCATCATCGACGAATACACCCGGGAAGCCCTGGCGATCCGGGCGGAACGCAGCATCGGTGCGCAGGTGGTGATCGAGACTCTGGCCGACGTCATGCTGTTGCGTGGAGTGCCGGAGCATATCCGCTCGGACAACGGGCCAGAGTTCACCGCCAAGGCCCTGCGGGCATGGTTGGCGACGGTGGGCGCCAGCACGCTCTACATCGAACCGGGCAGTCCTTGGGAGAACGGCTATTGCGAGAGCTTCAACGGACGGCTGCGGGATGAATTGCTCAATGGAGAGCTCTTCTACAGCATTCGCGAAGCCAGAGTGGTGATCGAGCGGTGGCGCAAGGAATACAACACCGTGAGGCCGCACAGTTCGCTGGGCTATCGGCCACCAGCACCTGCGGCGATCAACCCGCAACCAACCGTATTGGAACAGGCAGAAGCTATGCAGTAAAGTGCGTCAATGAACCTGGCACAAAAAACCAGTCAGGCCAAGGCGCACCGCGACATATTGGGTGGTATCGATCAGGGTTTCATGAAGCCGGCGGCCGTGACGGCCCTGGCCGATCTGCACCAGGCGATGTGGCGGCGCGATGCGGTACCAGGGCAGACCGCGCCGGCTGGCGGCGCGCAGCAGGTCAATGGTCATCGGATCCAGGCTCATGCCGTGGGCGAACTCAAGGAAACTGTCGTAACGCTGGGTCACGAGTTTGAGCTTTGCCGGGAGTGCTGCGGGCTCTAGCGTATTGCCGCTGAACAATGCGCCACTGATTGCCGCCATTTCCCAGGCTGCGATGCCCACCGCCGGGACTTCGCAGCGCATCGCGAATTGCACTTCGCCGCCATTGATGAGCAGTATGCGGGCGTGAACGACCGGTTGTACGGTCAGGCTGCGCTGCAGTGCCAGCGCGACATGGAGCAAGTCGTCAACCAAAGTGCCGTGCGCCTGAATCGCCTCGTTCCATACGGCTTCCAGGGATCGCAACGCGGCGGGCAAGCGGCTGGACAGCCAATTTGTCGAAGGAACCGCTGCAAGCCCAGGCATTTGTGCGAGTTCCCCGAGGTCGCAGCGTATGACCACGGCCGAGTCCCTGAAATGGACATTAGGACCGGTCAGGAAATTTGCAGCGATCACTTTCATGGGGGTGATGTCCGGATGCTGCGGTGTCGTTGGATTTTGACACCGGCAGTTTAACGGGGAATGGACCGGGGCAGTGCCGGTTACGCGATTCAGGCTTCGCCGATGTTTTCGAGCTCGGTGTGCACTTCCAGCCAGCGTTGTTCAGCACCATCTATCGTTGCAGCCAGTTGCTGTTGACGGGTTGTCAGGGTGCGCAGTTTTTCAGGATCGGGATTGGCGTAGAACGCCGGATCCGCCAGTTGCCCGTCAATCAACTGTTTTTCCTGCTGCAAGCGTGCCAAATCCTTATCCAGTTTTTCGGCTTCCTTGAGCAAGGGGCGGCGTGCGGCCAGCCGGGCCTGGCGATCTGCGGCGGCGGATTCGCGGGCTTCGCGCCGCGCAGCCTTGTCCTGTACTCCGGCCGCATTGCCGGCACCGGCATGCGCTGCGCGGCGCGCGGCAAGCCAGGCAATGTAATCCTCGATGGCGCCATCAAATTCCCCGACATTGCCGTCACAGACCAGCAGAAAATCATCACATACGGTGCGCAGCAGCGCGCGGTCATGTAACACCAGCACCAGACTGCCTTCGTATTCGGCGAGTGCCGTGGTCAGGGCCTGGCGCATTTCCAGGTCAAGGTGGTTGGTCGGTTCGTCGAGCAGCAGCAGATTGGGTTTTTGACGTACCAGCAAAGCCAGCGCCAGACGGGATTTTTCACCGCCGGAGAACGGTGCGACGGGGCGGTCTGCCATCGGGCCGCGGAAATCGAAACCACCGAGATAATCGCGCAGTTCCTGTTCACGGGTTTGTGGTTCCAGCCGCAGCAGATGTTGCAAAGGTGATTCGTCGGGACGCAGTTGCTCCAGCTGATGTTGCGCGAAGTAACCGATGACGAGTCCGCGGCCTTCGCTGCGCTGTCCTGATGCAGACGGCATGTCGCCGGCCAGCAGTTTGATCAGTGTCGATTTGCCGGCGCCATTCGGACCAAGCAGGCCGATGCGGGTGCCGGGCGCCAGCGTCATCTCGATGTTGCGCAAGACGGTCCGGTCGCCATAAATCACCGATATTTTATTCAAATAAATCAATGTATTAGGTGATTTTTCCGGCTGCGGAAAGGTGAATTCAAAGGGTGTATCGACATGGGCCGCGGCAATGCGCTCCATACGCGCCAATGCCTTGAGCCGGCTTTGCGCCTGCTTCGCTTTGGTTGCCTTGGCGCGAAAGCGCGCGACAAAGGACTTCATGTGGGCAATGACGCGCGTCTGTTTTTCGTAAGTGGCTTGTTGCGCGGCGAGTTGCGCCGCACGCGCATCTTCAAATGCCGAGTAATTGCCGGTGTACAGCGTCAGTTTTGCCGACTGGATGTTGGCGATATGGGTGACGCAGCCGTCGAGGAAATCGCGATCATGCGAAACCACTACCAGCGTGCCCTTGAAGCCGGACAGCCATTGTTCAAGCCAGACTACGGCATCAAGGTCGAGGTGGTTGGTCGGTTCATCAAGCAGCAGCAGGTCGGCGCGGGAAATCAGCGCCTGCGCGAGGTTGAGGCGCATGCGCCAGCCGCCGGAGAATTCGCGCACCGGCCTGCCGGTCTCTGCATCGGCGAAACCGAGGCCGGCAAGTAACGAGGCTGCGCGTGCTTTTGCGCTGTAGCCGCCGATGTCATCAAGGCGGGCGTGCAGGTCGGCAATTTTTTCTCCGGCATGTGCGGCTTCAGCATCGCTCAGTTCGTGTTCCAGCGTGCGCAGTTCGGTATCGCCGTCGAGCACAAAGTCGATGGCTGGCGTATCAAGCGCGGGAGTTTCCTGGGAAACCGTGGCAATGCGCCAAAGTGCGGGAATGTCGCAGTCGCCGTGCTCAGCCTGCAATTCGCCGCGCAGCAGCGCGAACACGCTGGATTTTCCGCTGCCGTTGGCGCCAGTGAGGCCGACGCGCCAGCCGGGATGGATTTGTACGCTGGCACCGGCGATCAGTTCGCGTGCGCCGCGGACCAGGGTGAGATTGCGGAACTGGATCATGTTACGGGAATACCGGGTCGTTCAGGAATGATGGTCACGCAAAACAAAACGGCCTCGCAGGTTGGCCCGCGAGGCCGTGGGTGCCGCTATTGTAACGGTGCCTGTGACGGTTCAGTCTGCCTTGACGTTGGCAGCCTTGACCACTTCACCCCATTCCATCACTTCACGCTTGAGCAGGGCCTCAAAGGCTTCGGGCGTGCCGCCTGCCGGCTCCAGACCGTCCTGCGCAATGCGCTTCGCGAAGTCCGGATCCTTGATCGCCTTGTTGACTTCGGCATTCAGCTTGTCGATGACCGCTCTCGGCGTATTTTTTGGGGCGATGATGCCGTGCCAGTTGTTGACCTGATAGTTGAAACCAGACTCCATTACGGTTGGCGTATTCGGCATTGCCGGCAGGCGCTTCGGTGAAGAGACGGCGAGGCCTTTCAGTCGGCCGGTGTTGATATGGCCGATCACCGCGGATACCGCAGCAACCATCATCTGCGTGTTGCCGGCGATCGTGTCGATCACGCCCGGGCCGGTGCCTTTGTACGGGATGTGGGTGATCTTGATGCCGGTACGCAACGCGAACAGTTCCGACGACAGGTGAGTGATGCCGCCGTTGCCGGTGCTGGCGTAGTTCAACTGGCCCGGTTTGGATTTGGCGATGGCCACCAGATCCTTCACGGTCTTCACCGGCAGCGACGGATGGGTCGAGATCACGTAAGGACCGTTCTCTGTCTGCACTACCGATGCCATGTCGTTCAGCGTGTCGTACTTCAGATTCTTGTACAGGCTGGCTGATGTGGTGTAGCTGCCCGAGATCAGCAGCAGCGTATAGCCGTCAGCCGGCGATTTCAGCGCGATTTCGCTGCCCAGCGTGCTGCCGGCGCCCGGACGGTTATCGACGACGAACTGCTGGCCCATGGATTTGGACAGCGAAGGCGCTACTGCGCGGGCGATGAAGTCGGAGCCGCCGCCGGGTGCAAACGGAACGATGATGCGCACGGTTTTCGACGGGTAAGTCTGTGCCTGTGCGGTTGCGCCCAATGCGCACAGTACGGCGGTTGCAATAACGTGAAGTTTCATGGTAATCCCCTTGGTGTTGGTAATGCCTGTGCTTGAACAAAATAGTGTGCTGGCTGCTCTGCAGGGCGTATCAGCCGGTGTCTGTTTTTGTTATCCGGAAGTTGATGTTGTGATTTCTGCCTTGATTAATGCAGTTGAATGGCGGGTTTGTCCAAAGCAGTCATGACTGCGTGCGGGGCACGCGTGAGTGAAGTTTCCATCGTACGGAATCGTGTCTTTGCCTTATTGTTTTGTGGCGCGCGGCTTTTTGTGGTTTTTTCCGGCACGCGGCTTTGGCAGTCTGACCCGACCCTGCAGCAGGGGGAATGATGCCTAAGTGGTGCGTCGATGTCCACAGTGCGGTATTCTTTCGGGGCTGTCACTGAAAAAAACAGGAGGAAATCATGCAATTCATTTTTCGTTTGACCAGGAGTGTTTCTGCCGTACTCGCTGTAATAGGGCTTGTCGCGCCAGTTGCTTCCGCGCAGGCGGCTGACAATTACCCGAACCGCCCGGTGCGTATTGTCACGCCGGCTGCCCCCGGCGGTACTACGGATTTCCTTGCCCGGGTGCTGGCGAATCATCTGACCAAGGCCTGGAACCAGCAGGCGATTGTCGATAATCGTGGCAGTGCTTCCGGGGTCAACGGCGCGCAGATCGTCCAGGAATCGCTTCCCGATGGTTACACGCTGTTCATCCCTTATCACCAGCATACGGTCAATGCCGCGCTGATCGCCAAGCTGCCTTACCACCCCGTCAACGACTTCACGCCTATTTCGCAGATGACCTCCGGCGGCTTGCTGCTGGTTGTCAATCCGTCACACCCCGCGAAAACCGCAAAGGATTTCGTGCAGTGGGCGAAGACCACCAAGGATCCGATCAACTTCGGTTCCGCCGGCATCGGCAGCGGCGGCCATCTTGCCGGTGAACTGTTCAAGCTGATGACCAGTTCACAGGGCCAGCACATTCCTTACAAGGGAACCGGTCCTGCCGCTGTGGCTTTGATCCAAGGTGAATATCACTATAACTTCATGGGCCTGACCGGTGCATTTGCCCAGGTGCGTTCCGGAAAACTGCGCGCGATTGCCGTCAGTGGCCCGAAACGCATCAAGGCCGCTCCGGATGTGCCTGCGATGGCGGAAGTGTTGCCCGGATTCGAGGTGGTGGGCTGGTACGGCGTGTCGGGCCCGGCGCGTATTCCCAAGCCGCTGCTGACGAAGATCAATGCCGAGATCGCTAACTATGTGAGGTCTGCCGAATTCAACAAGATTGCCGAGGCCAACGGCTCCGAAGCGGTCACAAACTCCCCTGAGGAATTCCGCCAGTTCATGTTGGCTGACATGAAGAAGTGGGCGGACGTGGTCAAGCGCGCGGGGATCAAGGTTCAGTAAATTCGCAGTCGGCACTGCAACAAAAAGGGGCGGATGATTCCGCCCCTTTTTATTTGAGTGATCAACGATCAGCCGAACTTGACGACCTTGGGGTCGAACTCCAGTCCCAGCCCGGGCTTCTGCGGTACCGTCAGCTGGCCATCCTTGGGCTGCGGCACTTCGCGAAACAGCCCGAAGGACCACGGCATGTATTCCACAGTGAGACCGTTGGGAATCGCGGAAACCAGATGCACGTGGATTTCCGGAGCGAGGTGGCTGACTACGGGAATGTTGAACGCTTCCGCCATACCGGCAATCTTGAGCCATTGCGTGATGCCTCCGGCGCGCAGTACGTCGATCATCACGATATCGACCGAACGTGCCTCCAGCATCTGGCGGAACGGAGCGATGCCGTAAAGGTACTCGCCGCAGGCAATGGGGGTGTCGAGCGCATTGGCGACACGCGCGAGGCCGTCGTAGTCGTCGGGCGCGGTGACGTCTTCAAGCCAGAACAGGCGGTAAGGATCGACCTGTCTGCCGATGGAGATCGCCTGGCGCACATCCCAGCGTTGATTGATGTCACACATCAGGTCGATTTCGTAACCGACGGCTTCGCGGATGGTGCGGATATGTTCGACTTCCTTGACCTGGTTGGTGTCGCCGGGCAGGGCCAGCTGTGTTTTCATCTGCCTGAAGCCGCGTTCCTTCAGCAGCACGGCGGCTTTTTCGAGATGCGCCAGCGGGAAATGCCGCATCAGCGCGCCGCTGGCATAGGTGTCGATACGGTTGCGGTGGCCACCGGCGAGTTTGCCGACCGGCTGGTTGTGCACCTTGCCCTTGATGTCCCACAGGGCAATGTCGATGGCTGAAAGCGCCAGCGTCGCGATGCCGCCGGGTCCGGACGGTGTCGACGCGCGGATCTTGCCGACAATGTGTTCGATGCGCATCGGATCTTCGCCGATGGCCAGATCGGCGAATGACTGCACCGCCGAGAGCAGGGCCTTGTCGAGGGCGCCGCCGAAAAAGGTAAAGCCGATGCCTTCAACGCCTTGGTCGGTTCCAAGCTTCAGCGCAACAAAGTTTTTCGAACCCGGCGTGGTCGGGCCGTCAGCGAGCGGTTCAGTCTGGGCGAGGGCGACGAGTGTGGTGCTGGCATGGGTGATTTTCATTGCGGCGCGTTTTCCAGGAGGTAAAAACGCGAATATCGCACACTCTGCGCCCCGACGGGGTCAGGGTTTCAATGCGTAGACTTCATCAAAGCGGCGTTCCAGTTCGGCATGTGTGCCGCGCAGGCGATCGACAACTTCCTTGGCCCATTCGTAATACTGGCGCTTGCGTTCCAGCGGCCAGTTGGCCGGGGCGCGTGTGCCGAGGTCGCGCACATTGCAGATCTTGTCGGCGAGTTTGACCAAGCGCGCCCGTTCGCTGGAATGTTTTGCCCTGGCAACCTGGAGGCGTTTGCGCACTTCCTTCTTGATTCATTGAGTATCGGTGACTTCAAGTACGATGTCGGCGATCTCCTCGCCGAATTCGCCACGCAACTCCTGCCATGAGGTCTCGGTATCTTCCAGGGTATCGTGAAGCAGCGCCGCGGCGATCACCATCGGGTCACGTACGGCGCCTTCGTTCCACAACAAGTGCGCCAGCTCAATTGGATGATTGATGTAAGGTGAAGCTTCCTTGTCCTTGCGCCGCTGGTCGCGGTGCTTGTGTGCGGCAAACGCGACGGCGCGAAGGATCAGGTCCGTAGTCCCGGTGTCGGTGATGGTCAGCGCATTCAGATCCATGATCAGATCGCTTTGGTTCAGGCGCTGCGCAGCCGCATCATGCGGATGATGGCAATCGCCGCGAACGGAACGCTTGTGGCTATGATCAACTGCACAATCAGGAGTTCCCCCAACTGGCTGTAGTCGGCCGGGATGGTTACGATCCCTTGCTTGTCCTTGACTTCACGCGACACGATATATATCTGGTTGAGGTACTTGGTGCCCAGCGCCGAAGCCGACAGTGCGAGGTTGGTGAACGAGGCCATGACCGCAAAATAAGTGGCCTTGAGGTGCGCCGGCGCCGAGTTTGCAATCCACGCCAGCATCGGGATCATCGCGATCTGTCCGAGCGGTGATTCCAGTGCAGTGTTGACCAGCGCGATGAAGCGCGCATCCACGACGCCGCCGGTCGCTGCCGCCGTCCACTGATGCAGCCCGAATACCATGCCCACGTAGGGCAGCGACAGAAATCCGCCGAGTACCGTCAGGAAGCCGACCACATAGGCGATTGAATGATCGGCCATGAAGCGGCGGAACAGAAACATGCCGAACAGCGTGAGTACCGAGCCGATCAACGACAGCACCGAGATGAACTGCTGGTCGAACTTCAGCTCATCGATGAACCACCAGGTAACGCCTTCGCCGGGACCGGGGATTGCGCGGAATACGAAAATGACGATGACCGTACCGAGCAGCGTGCTGCGTGCGTCGGGTTCGAGTTCCCGAGTCAGCCGGACCAGCAGGAAAGCGATGATGCCGAAAGAACCGGCAAAAATGATTTCCTGGTTGAAGGGGATGCTGCTGAAGCCCATCCCCAGCGTAAATGCGACGAAGGCTGCGCTGCCGCCGAGTATCCACCAGTTCGGCGGTGTTTTTTCCTGCTGCCCGCTGAGTAGAAGATTGATTTCTGCAGCATTGCGGCCCTGCCTGCGCAGGCGTTGCGCGTCACGCCGGCGCAGCAGCATCGCAATGATCACACCTGCCACCGAAATGGCCGGGATGCACAAGGCCATCATGTAGATGCGGCGATAGATTTCAACTTTCTCGGCTTCCGAAAGGGCATGCACCCCGCTGAATACGTAGATGTTAATCAGCGCCACCAGCACGCCACCGCCGATGATTGCAACCCGGCCCAGCGTTTGCATGGTCGTGTTCATCAGCTTGCGTTGTGCGGGATCAATCGGCTGGCCGCTGGAGTCGACATGCGGCACGGCTTCCACGGTCATGGCGTCAGCGACAACGTCCTGCACAACATAACCGACTGCGCCGAGCAGCACGGTTGTCACATACCATGCGCCGGGCGCCATCACGGCGGACATCGCGTCACGGTCGGTGAGCAGGCCGACCATGATCAGCAGGCTGCCTGTGATCATGCCGGCGCCGAGAAATACCATCAGGCTTTTCCAGCGCCAGATCAGGTCGACCAGATGGCCCAGGGGCATTTTCAGCGCCCACGGCACACCGGCCCAGAAGCCCAGCGCGGCGAGAAACGCTGCAGACAGGCCCAGGTAATCCTTGACGAAAAAAGTGCCGACGATGCCGGTGAGGCCGGAGATCCCTGCAGCCATATAGACCATCAGCGGCGGCAGGTACGACAGCCGCATTTCGCGGCCGAGTTCGAGGATGTTGCGATCCAGCCATTGCAATAACGCGCGCATTTGCAATAAACCCTTGTTTTTATTGTTATTTTAAATGTTTTGAGGCGCGGGGGCCAGTGTCTGCATTCAAGCTTACTCCGGCAGTTGATACGCTTTTTGGTGGAACAGGCGCACGCACGCAGCCACCACGACCGGATCGAAGAGCGAGCCGGAATGTGATTCCAGTTCGGCAATTGCAGCTTCGACACCAAGAGCGGGGCGGTAGGGCCGGTGCGTGCTCATCGACTCGACGACATCGGCAACGGCCATGATGCGCGCTTCGAGGCTGATTTCGTCACCGCGCAATCCCCGCGGATAACCGCTGCCGTCGAGCCGCTCGTGATGCTGCCAAACCGTTTCCGCTACCGGCCACGGAAAGTCGATATCCTTGAGAATTTCGTAACCCTGCTGTGCATGGGTTTTGACGATGGAGAATTCAGCCGGGGACAGCCGGGTCGGTTTGGACAGGATTTCCGCCGGGACGGCGATCTTGCCGACATCATGGACGCCGCCGGCGACCCGCAGGCCGGTTACCTGGTGTTCAGTCATGCCGAGTTCAGCACCAATTGCTGCAGCCAGTTCTCCTACCCGCCGCTCGTGGCCCGAGGTATAGGGGTCGCGCAGATCGACCATATGCGAAATCGCATCAACGGTCGACATGATGGAGCGTTCGAGGCGATGCAGGTATTCCTTGATGCGTTCCTCCTGGATTCTGCGTTCGGTGATGTCCTGCAGTACGCCCAATACGACCGGGCGGTTGCCGAGCATGGTGCGGCTGCCATGCACGCCCACATCTATTCTCTGTCCGTCCTTGCGCAGGCCGCGGAATTCATAACGCATTGTTTCGATTCCGCCTGAAGTGCGCTGATGAATGTTGTCGCGCACCAGCGCGCGATCCTCCGGTGCGATGACGCTGGTCAGGCTGACTTCGTTTAATTCCTCGGGTTCATAGCCGAAAATTTCGGCGGCACGCGGATTGACGTAAATCAGCTTTTCTTCATCCACCATGTAGATGCCGATCAGCGACTGTTCGACCAGGGCCTTGAATTTCTGCTCGCTTTCCGCGAGCGCCAGGTCCATCTGTTTCTGCGAGCTGATGTCGGTATGGGTGCCTATCATCATCAGCGGTGCACCAGCGTCGTCACGAGTGATGATCTTGCCGTGGCCCAGTATCCATTTGTAGCTGCCGTCCTTGCAGCGGACGCGGTGCTCGCAGGAGTAAATCGGCGTAATGCCTTCGAGATGGCGCTGGACTTCGGCTTCGACCTTCGGCCATTCATCGGGATGCACGCGGGATTTCCACTCGTCGGGGTTATTGCTGATCTCCTCGACGCGGTATCCGAGCATGGTTTTCCAGAGCGGTGAATAAAACACGGTATTCGCGGCGATGTTCCATTCCCAGACGCCGTGGTCGCCGCCCTCCAGGGCGAACTGCCAGCGTTCTTCCGCACGTTGCAATTCGATGGTTGCGCGATCACGTTCGGCCTGCGCCAGCAGGCCTTCGAGCGCGTAGTCAAGGTCGGCGCCCATCTCGGTCAGCAGACCAACGATGTCCGGGCGGAAATAGCCCGGCTCGTCGGCATACAGATGGAGGGTCGCGATCGGTGTGCCGTTTTCCCGGATCGGCAGCACTGCCAGCGACTGGAATCCGGCCTTGCCGAACAGTTCCAGCCAGGGCGCAAGACCTGGATCATCCTTCCAGTTGTTGACCACTTCAATGCGGTTGTAGGCAAGGGCCCGGGATGCCGCAACGCACTCGCTGCGATCCGCTGAATTCAGGTGCGTCATTGCCAGTTCGAGGATGTCCTGGTCTTCGCCGGCACGGGCCACCGGCCGGAGTTTTTCGGTGTCATTGAGCATGCCGACCCAGGCAAAGACGATGCCGGTACGTTCGACTGCAATCTCGCAAACCTGCTGGAGCAGGTCTTTGCGGTCGCGGATGCGGATGATGGCTTCGTTGGTCGCGGTCAGCGCAGCGTAAAGGTTGCGTTGCTCGAGCAGCCGGCGTTCCGCCCGTTTGCGCTCGGTAATGTCCTGAATGGTGGCCACGCAAAACTCGATGGAGCGGTCCGGGCGCCGGACCGCGCGTACGTCAATGACGGCATCGACCACGACGCCGTCGGCACGGATGAAGCGTTTGTCCAACGAGTAGCCGTCGCTTTCATCCCGGAGCAGGCGGTCGAATTCGGCGACGTCGGCGGCGATGTCATCAGGGTGTGTCAGTTCCGACCATGTTTTTTCCTCCAGCTGTTTTTGCGTATAACCCAGGATTTCGCACAACTGGTTGTTGAAGCGAAGCCAGCGCTTGGATTCCGGTGAAGTGATGGCCATGCCGATAAACGGCAGTTCGAAAAACAGCTGCAGCAGGTTTTCGCTTTGTCGGCTTGACGTGACGTCAGTCAGGTAGATGTCGCAGAAATCCGGCGCATGCGGGACATAGGAGGCCAACCAGATGCGGGTTCCGAGGGGGAATTCAATCACGCCGGGCACGGTCTCGGCTGCCATCGCCCTCAATTGCTGCTCCAGTCGTTCGGCGACCACGCCTTTGTTCGATTCAATCAGTTGTCGCGCGGCCGTGTTGGTAAAAAGTTTTTTTCCGGCCGGGGTCACTGTCAGTACGGCGTTTCTGTTCTGCAGCGGATAACGCGCAAGCTCCGCGGCCTTGCGCTGCAGAATGAGGCGTTCACGCAGTTGCCGCAGCAGCGCGAAGGTCAGTGCGGTCAGGCCGCTGGCGACCAGCAGGTATATGAACAGGCTGATGACCGCGAATGCAAACCAGCTTTCGAGCAATTGCGATTCAGAAAGTCCGACCAGCAAACGCAGCTTGGGATACCCCGGAATGACGCCGATCGCATAGATGCGGTTTTCCTCGTCAATCGGACTGGCGGCACGGAAGGTTTTCGGGCTCGCGGCCTGGTCGCGCAAAACGGCTGAAAGCATGTGCCAGCTGGATCCCCCTACGGCCTTTTCCTGAAAGGGGCTGCGCAGCATAAGGGTGTCATTCGTGTCGTAGATGGACAGCGTGGTGCCGGCATCAGTCGTCTGCCGCCAAAACGCGCCGAAAATCGCCGGGTCGATGACCGCTGCGACGATGCCCATGAACTGGCCGGACGCAGTACGGATGGGGCGGCTGGCGACTACCAGCCAGCGTCCCGAGGCTTCACCTCGAAACGGAACGGTCAGGTGAAATCCGCTGTTGGGATTGTCGCGGTGATACAGAAAATAATCCCTTGATGACAGATTCAGCCGTACGGCACTGGAATCGGTATGGGCGGTGACTTTACCGCTCGCATCGGTGACGCCGATGCTGCTCACGGATGAGGCAATACCCGGGATATGGGATCGCAATTCGCCCTCAGGGTTGAGCATCTTTTTTTCAAGGATGTCCTTGGCAATATCACTTAGCGTGAAATTGATGACATCCAGCGAACTGCTGGCTTGGGCGGCGTGTGCCTTTTGCAAGGCGAGGGCTGAGCGCTCGCCGTTTTGCAGGGTATGGTCACGAACCCACCACAGCGCCGCAGCAATGACAACGAGGAGTATGCAGTAGACGAAGATCACCAGTGCAGGCAGCCAGCGAACGACAAAATCGCCGCGTTTCAGTGACTGGTCAAATTCAGCGCCGAGGTCGCCCGAAACAAGGGTTTCAGCATTGCGGCGATCCAGATAGGTCAGCGAAATGAACAGCACCAGCCCGGTGATGCCGACAAAAATCAGCCCCTTCACCAGTTCGAACTGCGCTGTCACATCACTTTGGAAAAGCGCACCGGAAATGAAATATCCGGCGAGTATCCAGCCTGAACCTGCCAGAACGTAGGCCAAGGTGGCGAATATGGGCAGTTTCAAGTTACGCATGCTGAAGCTCCTGCAGCTAAAACTGCCATCGGTGTCGCTGTTGCGGTTCCCGGGCGCTTGAGGAACGTCGTTTCAGGAGAACACAGTCAATATTAAAAATCCTGGACGTTCTGAAACCAGCATAGCGACTTTCCTCGCCAAATCAAGGGTGAAACGTCCCTATCTGGACTGTTGGTGCAATGGGTTCTGTTGCCGCCTAAAGATGAAGCGGCTGAAGCGGGCGAAGCAGGCCGGTTTCATCCCAACGCGAAACGGTATATCGCGAGAGTTTGACGTTGGGATCCCAGAAATCAGGAGGGAGTCCGGCCTTGTATTTGAGCTGGGCCACGAATTCGGCCGGGTCTGCCGCATCATCCCAGGCCTCCGGCAGGAAAGTGCTGTGATGACGGCCGTATTCGAAGATCACGCCATCCACGCCCGGGCGCAGCCAGGCAAGCGCCGCAGCCTCCCGGCCCTCGAGGATGGGTTCAATATCGGAGAGGAGGCAAATTTCAATACGGACGTCAGAGAGTTCGTTGCGCGTCAGCGGCCGGAAGCGCAGATCGCTGCAGGCGGCAGCGATGGCGTTGGCTGCGACATCCTCGGCGAGCGGACGATGCGCTTTCAGCGTGCCGGTACGGCCACGCAATTTATTGTCGTGCAGCAGGGTTACGTACGTTGCGCCGGGCACCCGCAGCCAGTGTTGATCAGCCTGCAACGGGGTTGTGCCGATCCCAAGATTGCTCTCGATGGCGCTGCGCGCAAGGTTGATCAGGATGCGGCCGGTTTCATTGTTCATGGCAGTCGGTTCTGAGGCGATCAAATGGGGGCGGTAGCGCGGGATGGTCGGTATTCTTGTTAAAGGTGTAATTGGTGTACTAGGGCATCTTCATGCGCTGATATAATGCCAATAAAATCAGCAAATTACGAGTTCATGAGTGGCGCGGGACGCACAAAAGCGTGCAGCGCACATTTTGTTTGGGCCAGTTTCAATGAGCACAAATACAGATCAGTCTGAAGCGTTGCGTTATGTTGCCCTGATTCCCGCGGCCGGCAGCGGTTCGCGCATGGGTTCGGCCACGCCTAAACAATACACGCCGCTCGCGAGGCGGCCACTGATTGAATATGCGGTAAGGGTGTTGTGCGCGCATCCGCGGATTTCCGAAGTTTTTGTGGTGCTGGCGCCGGGAGACACGCAGTTTTCCGCTTGCGACTGGAGCGCCTGCAAATCCAAGCTGAGTCCGCTTTTTTGCGGCGGAGAGACTCGTGCGGCCAGTGTGTTTAACGGTTTGCTCGCGGCCAACGACGCGATCGACGGCAATGACTGGGTGCTGGTGCATGACGCCGCACGCCCGTGCCTGACCTCGCAGGATATCGACCGGTTGATTGCGGGAGTTGGCGATAGCGAAGTCGGCGGCCTGCTGGCAGTGCCGGTCTCGGATACGCTGAAACGGGCCAACGCAGAGCAGGAAGCCGTGCAGACCGAAGGTCGCGATCATTTGTGGCGGGCGCAGACGCCGCAGATGTTCCGCTATCGTGTGCTGATCGAGGCGCTGCGCCGTGCGGACATTGCGGCCGTGACCGATGAATCGAGCGCGGTGGAGCAGACGGGCGCGCGGCCTTTGCTGGTGTCCGGCAGTGCGACCAATTTCAAGGTGACCTATCCGGAAGACCTGGCGCTCGCCGAACTCATACTGGGAGCTGCAGGAAAATCATGATGCGTATCGGACAGGGTTTCGACATCCATGCGCTGGTCGAGGGGCGGCCGCTGATCATCGGTGGCGTGACCATCCCGTTCGAGCGCGGGCTGGCCGGCCACTCCGACGCCGACGTGCTGCTGCATGCCTTGTGCGATGCACTGATCGGCGCTGCGGGACTGGGCGACATAGGCAAACATTTTCCAGACACCGATCCGCGTTACAAGGGCGTCGACAGCCGGGAACTGTTGCGGGCTGTAGTGCGCCTGTTGCAGGAACGCAATTTTTCCGTGATCAATGTGGACTCGACGATCATTGCCCAGGCACCGAAAATGGCACCGCATATTCCGGCGATGCGCGCCAACATTGCAGCTGATCTCGGCTTGCACGTCGACGAAGTGAACGTCAAAGCCAAGACCGCGGAAAAGCTCGGCGCTGTCGGCCGGGGTGAGGGCATCGTGGCCGAGGCCGTGGTGCTGATCCAGCGTTCGGTGTCCACGCCCTTCAGTGGATCGGACGACTGATCACGGCTGCACCCATCCGCAAAATGCGGCTGTTTTTTGCGCTGTGGCCGGACGCGACGACGCGGGGCGCACTGGCAGCGACTGCAGGTCAATTAAAAAAGGCCTGCGGCGGCCGTTCACCACCGGCTGAAAATCTGCATCTGACACTGGCGTTTCTCGGGAACGTCGCAGCAAACCGTATGCTGGCGCTGCGTCTTGTTGCCGATGCCGTGATCGCAGAACCTTTTGAACTGACTCTGGCGCGAGCCGGTTACTGGCGCGCGCAAAGGCTGGCGTGGGCTGCACCGCTGCACGGTCCGCCCGCGTTGACGGCGCTGCATGCCCGGTTGACGGATGTCCTGCGTCTGCGCGGATTTCATGCCGAGAGGCGGGCGTTCAAACCCCATGTCACATTGCTCCGGGATGCGGCGGCATTGTCGCCCTCTTCGCATGACGGCATCATCAGCTTGCGCTGGCCGGTACGGGATTTTGTGCTGGCGTGTTCCGAGCCGGTGCCGCAGGGCGTGCGATACCGCGTCATCGGGACGTGGCCGCTGCACGCAGCCCGTCTATAATCAAATTTTCGCTAGCTCGTCGCAGAGGACCCGATGACCGAGGCAAACTGGGTTTCAGTATTCGCGCGCAAAGAGCCGGACCGGCATGCGTCCGACGTCCTGGTGCTTCCGGACTGGGGCGAAAACGAATGGGGAAAATTGCTGGCGCACACCACGCCGCGGCCTTTTCGGGCCAGCGAAGTCGTCATCCAGCGCGGTGCTGCCGAACGCACTCTGTTTCTGGTTGCCGCCGGGCTGCTTGAGGTTGGCGTCACCCAGGTTGATGGCGTCAGCATGACTTCGCTGGCGCGCATCAGTTCCGGCAGCATCCTCGGTGAACAGTCTTTTTTTGACGGTCAGCCGCGCTCGGCGAATGTCTGGGCGGTCGCTGACGGCACGCTGTTGCTGCTGCCCTATGACCGCTTCACCGGGTTTGGCGAAGCGGAACCCGCATTGGCCCGCGACTTCCTGTTTGCGATGGCGCGGGTGCTGTCGATCCGGCTGCGCAACACTTCCTTCCGCCTGCGCCGTTAGCCCAGGGGCAGTTCGATCCTTACACGCAGTCCGCCGCCCTCGCGCGCAAGCAGTTGAACCGCGCCGCCGTGCAGGCGGGCAATGCGGTCCACGATGGCCAGTCCGAGACCGGTGCCGCTGGTCGAGCGTGCGCTGTTCAGTCGCGTGAACGGTTGCAGCATGCGTTCCGCGTCGTCCGCCGGAATGCCCGGTCCGCGATCCAGTACTTCAAGAATGTTCATGCCTTGTTCGCCCGCCGTGATGACCTCGACCTTGCCTTCACCATGGCGCAGCGCGTTATCGATCAGGTTGGACAGCAGTCGCTGCATCGCAAGCGCGCGCAACGGTTGCCGTGCCGGCGCACCTGCCCGCATGAACACGTCGCGCCCGCCGCGGGTGTAGCGTTCGATGACCGATTGCGCCAGCGTGTTCAGATCGGCTTCATTCATCGCCTGCTCGGCATCGACAGGACGCGCGAAATCGAGAAACTGGCCGATCGCGTTATCGATGTCGCTGATGTCCTGTGCAACGCCTGCCTTGAGGTCTGAGGCGCCGTGATCATCCAGCATTTCCAGCGCAAGGCGGATCCGCGACAGCGGCGTGCGCAGGTCGTGGGACACGCCGGCCAGCAGCAGTGCACGCTCTTCGTCCTGACGCTGGATGTCGGCGGCCATCTGGTTGAAGGCGCGGGCCAGGGTGCGGATCTCCGCCGGGCCCGCCTCGGCAACGCGGGTGGGCGTAGCGCCTTTGCCAAGCAGTTCGGCCGCACACGTCAGTTCACGCAGGGGACGGTTGATGCGGGCCACAACGAGGAAGGCGCCGATCACCGCAAGTACCAGTACCAGTGTGCCCCAGCCAATCCAGCGCAAGGGCTCATTGCGCTCGATGCGCGAGCGCGGCAGCGAAACCCAGTATTCATCTTCGTCAATGCGGAAACTCACCCACACGCCGGTGATGCCTTCCCGTTCCAGCGCGAGACGGGTCTGCTGGCCGAGGCGCTCGCGCAGCTGCGCGGCCATGATGCGCAGGAATGGGCGGTCTGGCAGCGCGGGTACGGCCTCTTCGGGGTCACCGGCATAAACCTGAATGCCTTCCCGCTGTGCGAGTTCATCCAGCAGCGCGTAACGTCTGCCCGGGTCGGCGGTGACCAGGGCGGCGCGAGTCAGGTTGACGACGCTGACCACCTGTTGCGCGGCCTGCAGCGCCCGCGGTTCCACTTCGGATGCCCGGAAAATCTGCAGCCACGCCAGATGCGCGACGACCAGCAGTGCGGCAATCAGCAGCACGCTGCGCCAGAGCAGCGTGCGCGGCCATAGCGTCATTGCGCCTTGCCGTCGGGAATGAACACGTAACCGAACCCCCAGACCGTCTGGATGAAGGCCGGTTTGGCCGGATCCGATTCGATGATCTTGCGCAGACGCGAGACCTGGACATCGATCGAGCGGTCGAATGCGCCGAATTCGCGGCCGCGCGCCATTTCCATCAATTTATCGCGCGACAACGGCACGCGCGGGTGTTCGGTCAACACCTTGAGCAATGCAAATTCCCCCGTGGTCAGAGGCTGGTCTTCACCGTTGCGCGTCAGCGTTCGGGTACCCAGATTGAGGCGAAATTCGCCGAACACGATGACCTGTGAGGCGCCGCCAGGGGCGCCGGGCGTGGGCGCTGGCGGCTGGCGGCGCAATACCGCCTGGATGCGTGCCACCAGTTCGCGCGGGTTGAATGGTTTGGGCAGGTAATCGTCGGCGCCGATTTCGAGGCCGACGATGCGGTCGACATCGTCGCCCTTTGCGGTGAGCATGATGATCGGCATGTTTTCGCCGCCGCCGCGCAACCAGCGGCAGATGGACAGGCCGTCTTCGCCGGGCAGCATCAGGTCGAGAATCATCAGGTCGTGGCGTTCGCGGGCCAGGTAGCGGTTCATTTCCACCGCATCTGACACCGCGCGTACGGTGTAGCCCTGTTCGGTGAGGTAACGATTGAGTAAATCACGCAACCGTACATCGTCATCAACAACAAGAATCCGGGTTTTGGTCTGGTTCATGTTGCAATCCTAGCCAGTTCGGCCGTGTCCGGCCATGGCCCTGAAACAAAGTCTTACAAAAAGCCTGCGCGTGGCCTGCGTTCAGGCGGCCGCATTCCCGCATGATTCAAACCGTGGGCCGTGGTTTGGCAACACCTGGTTACACAATCGACAGTTGCGGCAACAGTCTGTTTACAGTTGGTGCTGATGATGATCACAACGCCCCGACGGGGCGCTGCCGCGGGATCCGTTCCGCGCATAACCCGGAAGCATGGAGAAAACGATGATCAGGCAAACCAGCAGGGCAGGGTGCCGGCCGGCAGTTGCATGGAGGGACCGCTGGCGACGGGCAGGAGATATTCATGACGAACCGCAGCCTTGCGGGCCGTCACAGTTACAATCGAGTCATTACGCTGATCTGAATGGCTGGTTGTAGCAATCATCGGGGGTTGGGTGCATGAAAGTCTGGCTGGCGATTGTTCTGGGGTGTTCCATGTTGCCGGCGGGACCGGCTGTCGCCGGTCCGTGGCGCGAACTGCCTTCTGTCCAGGGGCAGGCGCGGCCGGATCGCCCGGAACGCGGATCACAGCGGCAACAGGATCCGAGTCAGCCCGAACGGCCGCAACGCCAGCAGCGAATGTCTGACGACGAACGCCGCGAATTGCACCGTGATCTCGACAAGGCGCGGCGGGAAATTTATCAGCCGCGTCGTGAACGTTAAACGATATTCCATAAGGAATTGAACATGAAAATGCATATGTTGTTTGTTGTGGGGGCAATGATGGCCATGCCTGCTTTTGCGGCAGATGGCGCAGTTACTCCGGAGAAGGCGCGCGGCGCGCACCATGAGGCCTGCAAGGCTGATCCGGCGAAATGCCAGCAGGAGCGCAAGGCACAGCGTGAAAAGATGTGCGCGGATAATCCGGAGCGCTGCAAGGAGATGAAGGCGAAAGCCGATGAGCGCCGTGCACAGTGCAAGGCTGATCCGGCGAAGTGCCAGCAGGAGCGCAAGGCGCAACGCGAAAAGATGTGTGCGGAAAATCCCGAGCGCTGCAAGGAAATGAAAGCGCAAGCCGAGGAGCGACGTGCGCTGTGCAAGACTAACCCGGAGAAATGCCAGCGGCAGCGTCCGGCTGCACCGGCAGAGCCGCGCACCTGACCGCAGCAACAAGAACCGGCCGCCCGCCTTGCGGTCGGCCGGTTTTTTTTCGTCCTGGTATCCCGGATGACATTTCAGAATGTCCGATGCATTCGCATGTTGCGAAAAGCGCGGATTGGTCTTAATTGAGAAAAATCATAACTATTTGTTTTTAAACAATTTTTATTAAGCCCCTCTGATCTGAGCCTTGAGGTGCCTCGCTTTTAGGCAGTTGCGAACGCTAAAATACATCCGCAATCCACCCGGCACTTGCGCGGCAAGGGAAATTCCGCGACGCGCCAAGGACTTACAACAAAACCAAAGGGGATCAGGCACCATGCTGGCAACGCGCATCAGACAAAAAGATGGCCTGTTTTACTTCGCAAGTTATCCGGCAAAAGAGGTGCTGGAGCGTGTGCGGTTCATCAGCCGGTTTTATGGTGAGGGCGAGGAAATCACGCCGCAAAGTCTGCCCCAGCAGGACGAAATCGCTCAGTTCATATCCCGCGTCGAGCGCACCGATGAGGCGTTTCAGCGCCAGATGTCCAAAGCCAAGGTGCGGCAATTGCGCAATTTTTACGAAATGGCGGTCAGCCAGCCGCCGATTCCCGGAACAGTGCTGTTGTTTACTTCCGACGAACTTCGCTTCACCTGCCTGCCCGGACAGGATTCCGTCGGCCATCTTGCCGAGCCCGCTTCAAAATATCTGATCATCGATGGCCAGCATCGGCTGGCCGCATTGAAGTTTTATCTGATGGAGCATCCGGCGGAAGCGGCATCGATCAATGTGCCCTGCATCATATTTGACGGACGCAGCGAGGATTTTGCCGCGGAAATGTTCGTCATCATCAACTCGACGCCGACCCGGATCAACAAGAGTCACCTGGTCGATCTGTATGAGCGCGTGTCGTGGGCCGACCCCGACAAGCGGTTTGCTGCACGCATGGTCGAGGACCTGTATTCGGAAGATGACAGTCCGCTGCAGTACCGCATCAACCGTCTCGGCGGACGCAGCCAGAAGGACAAGTGGATACTGCAGGCGGAACTGTTCAATGAACTGCACCGCTGGATCAGCGCCGACTGGCGCAAGATCAGCCGTACCAGCAATCTGTACCGCGAAAGCGAACGTTTTTACGAAATCCTCCGCGATTTCCTGAAGGCCGCGCACAAGGTCTGGGGAGATGCCTGGGGGCAAGACAGTTATCAGATCACCCGACCGGTGACGCTGAAGGCGATGATTCGCGTCTGTGCCGATCTCGCGCGTGCGGATGCCGATCCGGTGGCGGGGCGCATCAAGCGCTGGGAAGAACGACTGTCGCCGTGGGCTGAACACCGTGCCCAGTTCAAAGGCGACGGTTTCTACGAGCGCTTCCCGGCCAAGGGGCAGACCGAACGGGTGGGGCGCATCCATCGTGACCTCGCGCGCTGGGCCGGTATCGAAATCAAGAGCAAGGCGCGTGCGGCCAAAACCTAAAGTGCCTTGGTTAAAAAAAAGCGGCGCTAGATGCGCCGCTTTTTTTTGAGCCCGGGTTTTAAAATCGGGCGAAGCTGTAATCGCCGCGTCTTTACTTCGCCGCCTGCACCATGATTTCCACGAGCGTGTCCGGCGTGCCGAGGCGCGCTTCGACGCAGGCGCGTGCAGGAACGTTTTTGGCGTCGACCCAGGCAATCCACGCTTCGTCCATCTTGGCCTTGTCGCGCATGTCGGTGACCCAGATCGTTGCAGACAGCAGCTTTGACTTGTCGGTGCCGGCAGTCTTCAGAAGGGCATCGATTTTTCCGAGGATTTCGACTGTTTGCTCGCGCATTCCCTTGCTGCGGTCATCGGCGGTCAGGCCGGCGAGGTAAACGGTATTGCCGTGGATGACGGCTCGTGAGAGGCGTGAATCGCTGTTGAAACGCTGGATATCGCTCATGGAATGCTCCCTTGGTTGTTGCTGTAATCGGTGATGGTTTCTCGAGAACTGCTCAAATGCTGCCGGTGGTGAGCCAGCGGCCGAAAAAGAAAATGCCGACGGCGATAAACGCGAACAGCACGAAATCCGGGATCTTGCTTTCGCGTTTGCCGCCGATCTGTGCGGAGTGCAGTGTTTTGAAAACGAAAAATGCCGCCACGATCAGGACGATGGTCAATACCGGGGCTTCGTAATGCGCCTCCCACAGCGCCCCCATACCCTGGGACAGCAGGCCATTCTCGCGGAACAGGTGATAGGCGACCCCGCCGATACCGAGCAATACCAGACCGCCGACCAGAAGCGAACCCAAAAGGGTGAACAGTGCTTTCATAAGGGAGTCTTGACGCCTTGATTTGTTGTTTTGATGTGTGATCAGCCGGAATCTGGTCTGAAGTATAACGCACCCGCAGCGTCATCGTCGCCACTCTGTGTAGGCTACAATTCACGCTTCCCGGGGCATCTGTTACCAATGAATATCCTAGCGATCGACACCTCGACCGATTTCTGCAGTGCTGCATTGTGGCGGGACGGACAGGTGGTCGAACGGTCGGCCTCTGCCGGCCAGTCTCATTCGACGCTGCTGATGTCGATGGTTGATGCGGTTCTCGCCGAGTCAGGCCTGGCGCTGGCGGCAGTCGACGGCGTTGCATTTGGCGAAGGCCCGGGCTCATTTACCGGTTTGCGCATTGCCTGTGCGGTGGCGCAAGGCCTCGCGTTTTCGTCGGATCTGCCGGTTGCCGGGGTCAGTACGCTGCATGCGATGGCGGCGGCATGCGCCGCGCCGCGTGTGGTGTGCTGTCTCGATGCGCGGATGCAGGAGGTCTATCACGCGGCCTACCGTCTCGATGAACAGGGGTTGTGGCTCGAAGTCTCTGCACCGCGGGTTTGCGCGCCATTGCAAATACCCTTTGTCGACGGGAACGGCTGGACAGGATGCGGCAGCGGTTTCGCGGTTTATGGCGAGGTATTGCGGGAGCGTCTGGGCTCATCGCTTTGCGCGGTGCGGCAGGACATCTTTCCGCATGCCAGGGATATTGCCGCGCTGGCAGCGCCGGTATTCGCAGCGGGCCGGGGTTTGCCTGCGGAGCAGGCGGCGCCGATCTACATCCGTGACAAGGTTGCATTGAAAACGGCGGAGCGGTGAGCGCGCAACTCAAGACCCTGCCGCGGATGCGCCTGATGACGGCTGCAGATCTCGACGCCGTCGAAACCATCGAACGTTCGGTCTATACCCATCCTTGGACGCGCGGCAATTTCGCCGATTCATTGGCCTCCGGTTATCAATGCTGGATTCTGGAGTTGAACGATCAGATTGCCGGTTATGCCGTGACCATGGTGGCGGCAGGGGATGCCCACCTGCTTAATCTGAGTATTGCCGCGCCGCTGCAACGGCGCGGGCTTGGCGGCGAGTTGTTGCGGTTCGTACTGCAGTTGTCGCGGGACTCCGGTGCGGTAACGCTGTATCTTGAAGTGCGTGCATCCAATCTGGCCGGGCGTGCGCTGTATGCACGCCACGGATTTTCAGAAATCGGCATTCGCAAACGCTACTATCCTGCACATGACGGACGTGAAGACGCAGTGACGATGGAAAGGAAGCTGCAATGACCGAAGGGACGGATCGCCGGCGCGAGGAAATGTTGCGCGAGATGGGCATCGGCCCGTTGTGGCGCTTGCGTGCTCCTGCATCCGGTGCTGCCGAGCCGGACGGGGATGCAGTGCAATCTCAGCCCATGCGGGTTGCGGAACCCGTTCCTGTCCCGGTCACGGTACCCTCTTCGCCAGTGGATATTGCTGCAGCCGCGATCCGCGATGTTGCGGGTATGGACTGGCCTGCCCTGAAAACCTGTGTTGCGGAATGCACGGCCTGCGCGCTGCACAAAGGGCGCAACAAGACCGTGTTCGGTGTGGGTGATGAGCGGGCTGACTGGTTGTTTGTGGGCGAGGGACCGGGTGCCGATGAGGATGCGCAAGGAGAGCCTTTTGTGGGCCAGGCCGGAAAGCTGCTCGACAACATGCTGGCGGCAATCCATCTGAAGCGCGGGACGAATGTGTATATCGCCAATATTGTCAAATGCCGTCCGCCCGGTAACCGTAACCCGCAGGCTGAGGAAGCTGCGGCCTGCTCGCCTTACCTGGAACGACAGATTGAATTGATCCGGCCGAAGCTGATCGTTGCGCTGGGCAAGGTTGCGGCTGTGAATCTGCTCGGAAGGGACGCAAGTATTTCCAGTCTGCGCGGCAGCGTGCATGACTGCAACGGCATTCCGCTGATCGTGACCTATCATCCCGCCTACCTGCTGCGCACATTGCCGGACAAGGCAAAGGCCTGGGAGGACCTGTGTTTTGCAGTGAATACCATGCGCGGACTGTCGCCGGCGTCGATCGCCGGCGCGTCCGTGCCCTGAAAGCCTCGCGTCAGCTGCCAATATGCAACTGGTAGCTCGCGCCATTGGAGAACGTGCAGGTTCCGGCACCCTGGTACGGGGTGCTCATTTGATAATCGCAGCGCGCGAAAGTACCCTTGCCGCCATACGCACTCGCGATGCCGCGGCGTTCATCGCCGGATACACGGGTGGCTTCGCCGGTCATCGACTCACCATGGTACGTAAACTGGAAGCGTCCTTTGCCGCTCATCATGTTGGTGACCTGCCCGTTGAGGACGCCGGTCTGGTTGGCCAGATCATTGGCCGGATAAAGGCGCACGGTTAAAACTGCGGGTGCCGGTCCGGCCGGTTGGATGACCGGCGGTACGCTTGTAATCTGGCCAGGGATGATTGGTGCGGTCGAATACACATAATGCGGCTGACCGTCGGGACTGCTGCCGACCGGTACCACGTAACAGCCGGAAATCAACAACGCCGATCCGGCGATTGCAATCGATAAGTAACGGGTTTTTCTGTTCGCGACGGGGAAACCGACCGCAGTTTTTTTGGTGACCGTTTTGCGAGTATTCATAGACCCTCCTGTTTTGAAGTGGTGTCACACGGGGGGTGGTCGGAGTGGATCGGGTGTTGACGCGGCCACCGCCTTTCGCGTGACGGAGTCATTCTTGCCGAAGGGCGGTTGCGGATCGCTTACCGATGACTTACGAATCGCATACAGATATGAGTTTTCGTTAAATACCTTTTATAAACAGATAGTTAATTTGTATTTATGGTGACGTCAGCAGTTTTTCGAAATGCGCACGTGTGACTGCGGAAGGCTCGCCCTGGCTTGTTGCGGCAAAGACGTTCCGGCATCGTTCGTAGGCATCAATTAGATCGCTGCGCCGTCCAAGTTCTGCGTGGCATGTCATCACTTGCCGGTAAAGTCCCTCCGCCATCGGATCCGCTTCAAGCGCACGTTCCAGCCAGTCAATGGTCATCCTCGGAGTTTCGGAATGTTGCAAGTGGCGATGGCTGTCCTGCAGCGCGCGCACGAGACGGTGACGCAGACGCTCTCGTGCTGCGAACATCCAGGGTTCGTCTGGTTCATTACCGAGAAAAGGGCCTGCATAAAGACTCACCAGACGTTCACACAGAACAACGAGTTTTTCCCGGTCGATGTTTTCGCGCGGTCTGCGCAACGTCTGTTCGATACGGGTTGCGGTTTGCTCGAAAGCCCAGACATCGGTCCATACATATCGACCATCGAGCGAAAGCTTTCCGTTGATGAGCGCAAGTGCACGGTCTTCCCCCAGTAGCTTGCGCAGTCTGTGCAGCGTGGTGGTGAAAGAGCGGTGGGCGGAGTCCCCGTCAATGCGTGGCCAGAGCGCTTCGGTAATACGTTCGACCGGGACTTCGCATCCGCCGTGGGCAATCAAGGCGCGCAGCAGATCCAGCGGGCGGCGTTGCGCCTTTCCGGTGAACGTGACGAGTTCGTCGGCACGCAGCAGCCTGAACTGTCCCAGGGTCCGTACCCGGAAAGGCCAGGGCCAGTCTGTGATTGCGGAGTCCGTGGCATCCAGCGTCAACCCGCGGTTGTGAATGAGATGCGAGACGAATTCACGCTCAAAACCGGCCTCCAGCGCATGGCTGCACAGTTTTGCGAGCATGTCCGGACGCCATAGCAGGAAACTCTGGAAATTGCGCGGTTTGGCGATCTCGATCGCGAGTTTCAAGGCGCGCAGCCCCGAGCGTGGCCGTCGGCCGCTTTCCAGTGCGACGTAGGCGTACATCATCAGGCCGGTGAAATCGAGAAGATGATTGGGAATGTTGCGTGCGGTGTCGTAAACCTGCTGGAATTGGGCGAGTGCGTTGCGGGAGTCGCCCGCCTCATGCAGTACATGCGCAGCAGCCATGCGGCAGAGTGCCTCGAAGTGCGGGCTGCCGAGTTCGATCGCCGCGGTCAATGCAAGACGCTGTTGTTGATAGGCAGTGTTGGCATCACGTCGCAGCAAGGCGAGCCAGGTCGAGAACAGGTGGTGAAGGCAGGCATCGAATCGTGCACGCGGTCCGGCCAGTGAGGTGGATTCGGCGAGCATGCGCTCGGCGCTTTCGAGATCACCGCCGGCGAGTGCGCCGCCGGCCCCATGGGCGAGTAATTGATGAGTCATCACGTGCGCACCGGTGGAGCGTTCAATCTCTAGGCCGGCCTGAACAGCGCGAAGGCATTCGGTGGTTTGTGCTGTCAGCATGTAGTAACTGGCTTCGGTGAGTCGCAACATGCCGATCGCGAATGGAGAGGCTTCGTGGCGCGCAAAAACCGGCTGCAGTCCGCTGATCACCTGCTGTGCCTTCGGGTAATGCCCGGCCCAGACAATACTCAATGCGACGCGCGTTTCGACATGCAAACGCAGATTCTGGTCAGGTTGAATGGCGGAGGCCGAGTAGGCGCGTTCGACCCAGTGTTCGAGATCCGGATGATGCGCCTGGCGGACGATCATCGATGCTGAAAGACTGCTGGCGACGCGTGCCTCCAGCCCGGGATCAAGCGTACCGCTTTCATTCTTCAGCAGGGAGCCGACGGCACCGATCCACCGGTCCAGCAAAGAAAAATCATCGAGCTCATAGAGGATGGCGTCCATCGCGCCCGACCCTGTCAACAACTGGCCGCGCCGGTCGGCTGGATTTTGCAGGGCAAACAGTTCATGGGCCTGTTCGTAAAGCAGGCGCGCTTCGCGTGGGGAAATCGAGACGCGGCTCAGGGCCAGCCAATACAGCATCCATGGATGCTGATACTGCTTTTCACGGGGCAGGCAATAAATCCACTGAGCAACGGTCTCGCCCATACCGCGGTCAAGCATGACTGGCGCATGGGTATCAATGATGGCGACGATGCGTTGCCAATCGGCGTCTTCTCGGAGCAGGGCGATGGCTTCGGCGGGCTGTCCTTCTGCCACCAGCAGGTCCGCTGATTGGCGCCGCAGAAGCTCACGGTGTTTCCGGTCGAAAACCGCGTTGGCGCGGGCCAGCAGGAATTCGCGGAGCAGCGGGTGGTACTGATAGACCACTCGGGGACTCGCCTGTTTCAGTGCAACAAACTGGTTGTCGTGATAAAGGCCGGCGAGAATTGAGCCGCTGTCGACAATGCCGGAGAGTTGCTCCGCCATGTTCACCGTCATTTGTGGCAGGTAGGCGGTAGCAAGCATCAGGTCTCGGGTGCGCGTATCCGTTTTTTGGAAAATTTCCCCGGCGAGGTAATCGAAGACCAGTTCCGGCGTGGACAGGTCGGCCGGTGCAGCAAGCGGACTCGCGCTTGGTGCCTGATCCATCATCAGGATCAGGCCGGCAGCCCAGCCCTGCGTTTTTTCATACAGCTCAGCCAGAGTTGCCGGCGTGACGGAGAGCCCGCGTTGCGCAACGATCGCATCGGACTCCTCTCTCGTCAGGCGCAGTTCGCTCCAGCCGATGACTTCCATGGTGCGGTTTGCACGCAATCGCGCCATTTGCGGCGGCGGATCGCTGCGGCTGATGATGGCCAGGCCGCCGCTGGCCGGCAATTCGCCGAGCCCGATGCGCATGACTTCGTGGAACGCGGATTGCGGTGGCACTTCATGGTAGCCGTCGAATACCAAGGCGAAAGGCTCGCCCATGCGTTGATACAGCGCTTGGAAGTAGCGTCGTGCGAAGGTGGGCAGACCAGCATGATATTCTGGGGCGAGCTGCGGCAATCGCGTGTTCTTGCGTTTGGCGTGCGCTGCAGTGGCGAGATCCAGATAGTAGAAGAACGAGGCGACGTCTGCGTCGCTTTCGTCCAGTTGATACCAGACTGAAGGCAGTTTTGCGTGTTCAAGATAGCTGGCAGCTGCGGTGGTTTTGCCGCAACCGGGCGGGCCGGTGACCCAGACGATGGAACCGCCCCGTACGTGATCTAGCAAACGGAACAGGCGGTCTCGCGGCATGATGCTAGCCAAGCTCGGTCGCGTGGTTTTGGCAAGCGTTGCAGACTGCGTGGCCATGTGCAGTGAGCCTCAGGCATCGGTTATCAAAATTCTATCCCACTTTGCAGGCGTGGCCATTGTTTCGTGTGCGATCTGCGTCAACTGAACGAAGATTGACGGAAACATGGTGTGAGCACATTGACAGGGAATGTGTGTTATCGGTGGATTCGATTTCTGTGCTGAATGTATTGCCCGCTTGTGCAGGGTTGCCTGAGAATCCATGCTTTGCGTCCGTGCCGATCTCCTGGCAAGACTTGCAATCCGAATCATCCACCGCAATGTAAATTGTTGTTCTTCCTTGTTTGAGGAGTCTTTCGGTGAAAAAAATTAATATATTGATTCTATTGATATTTTCGATAATTTCTGGTGGTTGCGGCTATAACACCCTGCAATCGACGGATGAACAGGTCAAGGCCAGCTGGGCTGAGGTGGTCAACCAATATCAGCGCCGCGCAGACCTGATTCCCAATCTGGTTGAAACCGTGAAGGGGTTCGCGGCACAGGAAAAGGATGTGCTGCTGGGTGTGACCAATGCGCGTTCGAAGGTGGGTTCGATACAGGCGACGCCGGAACTGGTCAACGATCCGCAGGCCTTTGAAAAGTTTGCCCAGGCGCAGGCTGGACTGTCGTCCGCATTGTCGCGTTTGCTGGTCGTGGCCGAAAACTATCCGCAGCTGAAGTCGGATGCGAATTTCCGCGACCTGCAGGCGCAGCTTGAAGGCACGGAGAACCGCATTGCCGTTGCGCGCAAGCGCTACATCGAGGCCGTGCGCGAATACAACGTGGTGGTGCGCTCGTTCCCGTCCAACCTGACTGCGATGGTGTTCGGCATGAAGGAGAAGGCGCAGTTCACGGTGGAGAACGAAAAGGAAATCAGCAAGTCGCCGAAGGTGGATTTCGGCAAGCCGGCGGCGACAGCCCCTGCTGCACCGGCGGCGCCGTCCTCTCCGGCCAATGAATACACGGTGCCTGCCGCGAAATAATCCATGCATCAGTTGATGCATTGGCGTCTGTGGCTGGCGGCCGCGCTGCTGGGTTTTGTCCTGCACGCCGCTGCGGCTGTGAGCATCCCGCCATTGAAAGCGCGTGTGACCGACCTCACCGGCACGCTGCCGGCGCAGAGCATCGCGCAACTCGAGCAGAAACTGGCCGCCTTCGAGAAAGAGAAGGGTGCGCAGGTGGTGGTGCTGATGGTGCCGACCGTGCAACCGGAATCCATCGAAGAATATGCCGTGCGCGCATTCGAACAATGGAAACCCGGCCGCAAGGGTGTCGATGACGGCGTGCTGCTGGTCATTGCCAGGAACGACCGCAAACTGCGCATCGAGGTCGGTTACGGTCTTGAGGGCGCGCTGAACGACGCCACCGCCAAGCGCATCATCAGCGAAGACATCGTGCCTCACTTGAAGCAGGGCGACTTTGCGGCGGGCATCGACGCCGGAGTGTCGCGCATCCTGCGCGTGGCGGGTGGCGAACCATTGCCGCCGCCGGCGCAGCAGGGGCAGGGTCAATCGTCACCGTTGCCCTTTGATCCCATGCTGCTGTTTGCAGCCTTGATTTTTGCCAATCCGCTGGCGCGCATGCTGCAGCCCCTGACCGGTCGTGTTCCTGCTGCCGGCCTGATCGGCATTGGGGTCGGGGTGGCTTTGGGGCTGGTGTTCGCCAGCATTATTGCGGGGCTGGTGGCTGGCGTGGTGATGTTTGTCTTTGCCCTGGCCGGGGGCGCATCGAGTCGATCCTGGGGCAGTGGCGGCGGATCCTGGTCCTCCGGAGGTGGTGGTGGCAGTTTCGGCGGCGGGGGATTCAGCGGTGGTGGCGGCAGTTCCGGCGGCGGCGGCGCATCGGGGAGCTGGTGACATGAACATCAAACGATTTTTGAAACATGCACTGCTGCCGCCGGTTTTCGCCCGGCGGGTGTTCTCGGCCGCGGTCATGCGCAGCGTCGAGCAAGCGGTCAGCGACAGCGAGCGCATGCATCGTGGAGAATTGCGGGTTGCGGTTGAGGCGAGCCTGGATCTGGGGCCGTTGCTGAACGGGCAAAGTCCCCGGCAAAGGGCCGAGGAAGTGTTTTCGCAACTGCGGGTCTGGGATACCGCTGAAAACAGCGGCGTGCTGCTTTACATCAACTGGGCGGATCGCGACATCGAGATCGTTGCGGACCGCGGCATCAGCGCGCGGGTGGCTCAGCATGAATGGGAGGCGATCTGCAAGGTGATCGAGCAGTCTTTCCGCGCCGGGCAGTTCGAGGTCGGTCTGCTGGAAGGTATCCGTTGCATCACCCGCCTGCTCGCCGAACATTTTCCGCCCGCATCCAATAATGTGGACGAACTGGGCAATCGGCCGCTCATGTTGTGACTCGCTGAAAGGCATGCGGGAGGGCACTGACAGGGTGCCGGGCTGAACTTGTTGCGGTGGCGCTGGCCGCTTTGCAACAGTTTGTTGTAAAGTGCCGCGTCGGTAGCCGAAAGACTGTGATGTCAATGCAGCACGGTGGCCGCATCCACAGGAGGAGTGGTTATGGGTCATTGCCGCTGCACTGAACGCATGGCACGCGAACGCCGCGGAGCGTACGCATGATCGACGCCATTTACGCAGGCCTGCTTGCGTTGCTGACGCCGCAGGCCTTGCTGTTCATGTTTCTTGGCGTGGTCTACGGGCTCGTCATCGGCATACTCCCCGGACTTGGCGGCGTGGTGGCAATGGCCCTGTTGCTGCCGTTTACCTATGGTTTTGAAACGGCGGCGACGCTGGCCTTGCTGCTGGGCGCGCATATTGCGACGATCTGGGGCGACTCGGTGACCAGCATCCTGTTCAGTGTGCCCGGCTCCGCCAAGGGACTGGCGCTGTGTTTTGACGGTTATCCGATGACCAAGCAGGGCAAAGCCAAGCGTGCGCTTGCCGCATCGGCGACCGGTGCGCTGATGGGCGGCATCATCGGTGCGATATTTCTGGCCTTGTGCATTCCGCTGATCCGTCCGGTGATTCTGGCGCTGGGCCCCACGGAGTACCTGATGATGGCTTTGTGGGGACTGACGGTCATTGCGACCTTCAGTGACGGCTCTTTGATGAAGGGCATGACGGCCAGCGTGCTGGGCATTCTCGTCGCATTTATCGGCATGGATGTGGTGACCGCGACGCCGCGCTTCACGTTCGGCAGCGAATTCCTGATGGATGGCATTTCATTTCCGGTGGCCATGATCGGTTTGTTTGCCGTCTCTGAAATGATGAAGATGTCGATCCGCGGCACGCCGATCATCGACCGCTCGCTGGTGCGCGAAGACAGTACGGTATGGCAGGGTATTTGTGATGCATTCCGCCACTGGTGGCTGGTCATGCGTTCCAGTCTGCTTGGTTTGTGGATTGGCGTTCTTCCGGGCGTCGGCGCCAGTGTGGCGGGCTTGGCTGCTTATGCCCAGGCTGCGCAGACCTCGAAAACCCCGGAGCGTTTCGGCAAGGGCGCGGTGGAGGGCGTCATTGCCCCCGATGCCACGATGGGCGCCAACGAGGGCGGGGGCTTGATGCCGACACTGGCTTTCGGCATTCCCGGCGGGGAAAGCATGGCCATCCTTCTGGTGGCCTTTATCGGGCTCGGCATCGTGCCCGGCCCCGAGATGATCACCAAAAACCTGGATGTCGTTTTCAGCATGGTGTGGATCATCGTGCTGGCCAACATCTTGGTGACCATCATCGGCCTCGGTATCACGCCCTGGCTGGCGCGGCTGCCTTCGCTGCAGGCCAACCTGATGGTGCCGATGGTGCTTTCGGTGTGTTTTGTCGGCGCCTACGCAACACGCGGCCGCATTGAGGATGTAGTGGTGGCCGCAGTGTTCGGCGTGGTCGGTTACCTGATGGACAAGTACCGGTATTCACGCGCCAATTTTGTCATCGGCATGGTGCTCGCGGTGATGATCGAGCGCAACCTCCACATCTCGATCAATCTCTACGGCGCCGACTTCCTTTTGGATCGCCCCATCGCACTGGCCATGCTGATTTTTGTATTGGTCACTGCGGCCCTGCCGCTTTGGCGTCAACACCGCCGCAAGCGCGCCGCGCTGCGGGCCGGAGGTGCGGCATGAGCCGGCATATGCAGGAAAACCTGGTATCCCTGTTGATGGTCGGCTTGTTCGGCCTGGTGATTTATATGTGCCAGGATTTCGGCCCGCGGGCACGGCTGATTCCCCTGCCGCTGGCGGTGTTCGGCATCTTTCTCGTTGTGGTGCAGTTCATTCATCACAATTGGGGGCGTCAAGAAGAGCGCCCGGCCGAGTTGATTGACGTGGATACCAGCGCCATTACGGCTGGCGCTGAAGGCCAGCCCCGCACCGAGCGCACTGAAGAGCAGCTTGGACAGTGGGGTGAATTTGGCGCCTACATGGTTGTCGCGCTTCTGGTGGCGATGATTTTTACATTGGGAATATTCCCGACAATATTCATTTTTACCGCGGCTTACCTGATCCTGACCCGCTATTGCACGACAGTGCGCGGCCTCAGCTATTCCGCGGTACTCACGCTTTCAGTGTATCTGCTGTTTGTCATGGCCCTTGAAATGCAGCCCTATCACGGACTGCTTGCGGGCTGGATGTCCTGATTGTCATTTTGAGGAGAGGAAACAATGAAGACCAATCGCAGGAAGTTGTTGCTGGCCGGCGCGATGACGCCGGTGGTGATGGGCGTGCCGCTGCGCGCTTCGGCCCAGGCGTCGGATTATTACAAGGGCAAGACACTGATCATTAATGTTGCGGGCAGCCCGGCCGGCGGACATACGCGCTACGCGCGCATGCTGGCGCCGTACATCGAAAAACACCTTGGCGCCAAGGAAGTTCGACTGGTTAACATGCCGGGTGGTGGCGGACTGAAGGCGGCCAACCATGTCTGGCGTCTCAAACCCGGTGCAGTGGAAGTCTATTTCGGCAACGTGTCGACGCTGCTGCTGGCCAACCTCGCCGGCAGTCCCGGCGCCACATTCGATCCGACCAAGTTTGCCTTCCTCGGCCGTGTCACCAGCGAGCCGCGCGTGCTGACGGTGGGCGGCAAGTCGGCAATCCGCTCAGTGCAGGACATCCAGAAACTCAAGCGGCCGTTCGTGTTTCCTTCGCAGGGCACCGATGAAGACTTCTACACCATGGCGGTGCTGGCCGATGCGCTGGGCTTCAAGCTGAAGGCGGTGACCGGCTATGAAGGCAATGCCGATACTTCACTGGCGGTGATCAAGGGTGACGGCGACGGTCATATCACCGGCTGGAGTGAATCGCTGGGCGCCATCCGCTCCGGCGACAAGTTCCCGGTGGTGATGGTGACTTCACAGGCTTCGCCCGACTACCCGAACATTCCGATCGTCACCAGCATCGCGCCGCCGGCCAAGAAGAGCGTGGTACAGGCAATGGCCACCATTCTCGAAACCCACCGCAGCTACATCGGACCGCCCAATATGGAACCCCAGGCGATTGCCGCGTTCCGTGCCGCGGTGAATGCGGCGATGAAGGATCCGGCGCTGCTGGCGGAATCGACCAAGGGCGAGCGTCTGCTGTCGCCGATGGACGGCACCGTGCAGCAAAAGGCGATGGCCGAGATGGCGCGCACCAGTGCCGCGTTGTCGCCGATTCTCAAGGCTGCGGTCAAAGACATCCAGTAAACGCATGACGCGCGCGATCCGCACGTATTCGATGGCGGATCGCGCCGTCAGCCCCGATTTCGCGATCCGTGACGAAAAAAGCGTCACGCGCATCGCCGAGGCGCATCGCCACGAATATTTCCAGATCCAACTCAACCTCGCCGGGCGCACCACCCAGCATATTGCTGCAACCGCGCGTCCGCTGGGACCCGGTGACCTGAGTTTTGTGCTGCCGTACCGGGTGCACCGCATCCCGCATCCACCGCGCTCGCGGTTTTTCATCCTCAGTTTCAATCTGCATTTCCTGCGCCCGGAACTGGATGTCGATCCTCTCGACCTCGAGGATGTGCCGCTGGCCCGCGCGCCGGAACTGGCGCCCTTCCTGTTTCAGGAGTACCTGGATTTTTCGCTGAACGGCAAGGACCTTGCGTTGGTGACCGAGGCCTGCTCCAGCATGCAGGCAGAGAACGGGCGCCGTCGATACGGTTCGCTGGAACTGATCCGTGGTCATCTGCTGTTGCTGCTGGGTACGGTGTGCCGCCGCCATGAGCGCGCGCTGCTCGGCATGGCGGCAAAACAGGCGCAGCGCACCAGCCGTCGCGACGCGCTGGCGCGGGTGATGCGCCATGTGCGTGAGCATCTGGCGCAGCGCATCCAGCTCACCGACGCGGCTGCCGCAGCTGACCTGTCCCCCAACTATCTGGCCCACCTGATCAAGAAAGAGACCGGCAAAACCTTTGTCGACCTGGTCACCGAGCGGCGCATGGAAAAAGCCTGTGAACTGCTGACCCATACCACGCTGCGCATCGGCGAGGTCGCCCAGGCGGTGGGTTTTGAGGATGAAGCCTATTTTGCGCGCCGCTTCCGCCAGCGTTATGCGACGGCGCCGCGTCAGTTTCGGCTGCGCAAGGCCGGACAGTAGGAAAGTCCTGAAAAAACACCAAGCTGTCACTGGTTTCCGGCTGTGGCTGCACTTAGCATGGCCTCTACTGTAACAACCCGAGGTCAATGCGCAATGAGCAAGGAATTCATCCAGATCGAAACCGATGTGCTGGTCGTCGGCGGCGGCGTCGCCGGCAGCATGGCGGCGATCCCGGCACTGGAGGCCGGACTGAAAGTGGTCATCTGTGAAAAGGGCAAGGTGCTCGATCACTGCGGCAGCATCGGCTGCGGCGTCGATCACTACCTGACGATCATGGATTCGGGCCCCGAGTGGGATACCCCGGAATTCCTGATCAAGCATGTGCCGGAACTGACCGACGGCATCGTCGATATGGAAGTGGCGGGGCGGGTGATCCGCGAGATGCCGCGCATTTTCCGCAAGATCGAATCGCTGGGCGTCGATTTCCGCGACCGCCAGACCGGTGACTATTACCGGCTGCGTTCCTTCGGCCTGCCCGGGACCTATCACATCAACTTCGACGGTACTGATTTCAAAAAACACCTCGGCGAGCGTGTGCGCAAGGGCAAGGCCACCGTGCTGATGCGCACCATGGTGGTGCAGTTGCTGGTCAAGGACAACCGCGCTTACGGCGCCGTGGCTTTCAATTTCCGCACTGGCGAATGGACAGTGATCCGCGCCAAGGCGGTGGTGCTGGCGGCGGGCGACGTCAACCGCATTTCGCAGAACGCCTCCGGTCTCGCCTTTGATTCATGGCATATCCCCTATAACACCGGTGATGCCCAGGCCATGGGTTACCACGCCGGTGCGGCGCTGGCGAATATGGAATCGGTCGAGGCGACGCTGACGCCGAAAGGATTCTCCTGCCAGGGCCTCAACGCGCTGGTCAGCCTTGGCGCGTATTTCGTCAACAAGGCCGGCGAGCGTTTCATGTTCAAGTATGACAAGAAAGGTGAAAACGCCCGCCGCGCGGTGATTGCCGACGGCGTCATCAATGAATACCTGCTCGGCAACGGCCCGATCTATCTCGACTGCCGCCATCTGCCGCAGGACATGCTGGACCGCATGGAGCACACGCTGCAGGTCGACCGTTACACGCTGCCGGCCTACTACCAGCAGAAGGGCGTCAATTTCCGCGAAGAACTGGTGGAAGTGTCAGTGTCGGAGTTGAGCATCCGCCGCAGCGGCGTGTATTTCCGCGGCAGCGGTCTTGCGGTCGACACCAATGGTGAAACGGCGGTCGAAGCGCTGTTTGCCGCCGGCGACTGCGCCACGGTCAGCGGCGGCATTTCCGGCGCGGCTGTGCTGGGGCATATTGCCGGTGAGGGCGTCGTGCAGCGCATCCGCGCCAGCAGCGGCTCCTTGCCTGCGCTGGACCTCAAGGCGCTGGCGCAGATCCGCGCGCAGTCCGAAGCCCATCTGCAGCAGGACAACGGTTTGCCGTGGAAAGACCATGAAGAGACCACCCGCCAGACCGTCAGTGACTACGTCGGCGTGCGTCGCAATGATCGCGGGCTGAGGCTCGCGCTGGATACGCTTATCGCGCTGGCCAAACGCGAACCGACGATGAAGGCGGACGACCTGCACGGACTGATGCGCGTGCATGAGGCCAAAAACATCAGGATGAACGCCGAGATGATGGCGACGGCTTCACTGGCACGGCAGGAGACGCGCACCGGTTCCTCGCATTTCCGCATGGATTATCCGAAAACGGATGATGCGAACTGGCGCAAATTCGTCATTGTCGAGCGCGGCGCCAACGGACCGGTGACACGTACGCTGTCGACCGACCGGCCGCTGTCGGCTGCATTCAGCCGCGGCAACACCGCAGTGGCGGCGTAAGGAGATGACCATGACGACAGCAAAAAAAGAAGTGTTCAATCCGATCCGCATCAACCCGGAGACCTGCGTCAAATGCAATCTCTGCGACTGGATCTGTCCCGGCGACCTGATTTACAAGGAAGAGGACAACCGCGAGACGCTGCCGGTGATCAAGTATCCGGATGAGTGCTGGTACTGCGGTTTGTGCCAGTCCATCTGTCCGACCAATGCCATCACCGTGGTGTTCCCGGAGCAGATGATCCACAACAAGACCGAAGTCATTACCTTGCTGGGCAAGGTTGCTGAATAAACGCTTTGCCGCAGCGCACTAAAAAAACAAATATAAACAATCGCTTGTAACCAAACCTCTGTTGTAGCCCCGGTGGTCGTTGTGTATGCTGGCCGCCCGGGTTGCAACACGCTCCGTATTTAAACGCGGATGCACGGAGGTCTCCGATGGTTGTGCTGTTCACGCTGCTTGCCGCGTTTGCGGTGGGCTGGTTCCTTGCCTATCACCGTCTGCCGGCGCTGGTCTGGATCGTGGTGTTTGCGATCCTTGTCACGGCCTGCGGCTATCTGGGCTGGTGGCCGCCGGGGTTATTCAAAGTGGCGGCCATTGTGCTTGGTGTTGCTGCCATCATCACGGTGCCTTCGCCGTTACGCCGCTTCATCGTCGGCCGGCCGATGCTGGCTCTGTTCCGCCGTATCCTGCCGCAGGTTTCGCAGACCGAACGTGAAGCGCTTGAAGCCGGTACCGTGTGGTGGGACGGCGAGCTGTTCAGCGGCAGCCCGGACTGGAACAAGCTGCTGGCCTATCCGCGGCCGCGCCTGAGTGCTGCTGAACAGGCCTTCATCGATGGTCCCTTGCGTGAACTGTGCGAGATGCTCAGCGACTGGCAGATCACGCATGAGATGAGCGACATGCCGCCGCAGGTCTGGCAGTTCATCAAGGACCACGGTTTCCTCGGCATGATCATTCCGCGCGAGTATGGTGGACTCGGCTTTTCGGCGCTGGCGCATTCACAGGTGGTCATGCAGCTCACCACGCGCAGCGGTACGGCGGCGGTGTCTGTGATGGTGCCGAACTCGCTGGGGCCTGCGGAACTGCTGCTGCATTACGGCACGAAGGAACAAAAAGACCATTACCTGCCGCGGCTGGCCAAGGGCCTGGAGATGCCGTGTTTCGCATTAACCAGTCCGGAAGCCGGTTCCGATGCCGGCGGCATTCCTGATTTCGGCATCGTCTGCAAAGGCGAGTGGCAGGGCAGGAGCGATGTGCTGGGCATGCGCCTGACCTGGGAAAAACGTTACATCACGCTGGGTCCGGTGGCGACGCTGCTCGGGCTGGCGTTCCGTTTATACGATCCCGATCATCTGCTCAGCCAGCAGGACGACCTCGGCATCACCCTGGCGCTGGTGCCAACCGACACCCCGGGGGTACATATCGGCCGACGCCATCGCGCGATGACCTCGACCTTCATGAACGGCCCGAACTGGGGCAAGGACGTGTTCATTCCGATGGAGTGCATCATCGGCGGCGTCGAGCAGGTCGGGCAGGGCTGGACCATGCTGATGAATTGCCTGGCCGCGGGACGTTCGATTTCATTGCCGGCCAACAGCGTCGGCATTTCCAAGCTGGCAACGCTGACGACCGGCGCCTATGGCCGCGTGCGCCAGCAGTTCAAGTTGTCCATCGGCCGCTTTGAAGGAGTCGAAGAGGCGATGGCACGCATCGCCGGCAACCTCTATGTGATGGATGCCGCGCGGGTGATGACGGCGGGTGCGGTCGATCTTGGCGAGAAACCTTCGGTGGTGTCTGCCATCGTCAAATACCACCTGACCGAGCGCGGACGCCAGGTCATCAATGATGCGATGGATGTGCACGGCGGCAAGGGCATCTGCATGGGGCCGAGCAACTACCTCGCCAGCGCTTATATGCAGACGCCGATTGCGATCACTGTCGAAGGCGCCAACATCCTGACGCGCACGATGATCATCTTCGGTCAGGGCGCGATCCGCGGCCATCCCTGGGTGCTGAAGGAAATCGAGGCGACGCGTGAGACCGATCACGGCAAGGCGGTGCGTGCGCTGGATCAGGCGTTTTTCGGTCACATCGCATTCACGATGTCCAATGTCGCGCGCGTATTGTGGATGGGGCTCACCGGCGGCCGGCTGACGGCGGTGCCCGGCGCACCGGAACTGCGCCGCTACTACCAGCAGTTCACCCGACTCTCCAGCGGCTTTGCGCTGACTGCAGATGTGGCGATGTTCCTCTGCGGCGGCACGCTGAAGCGCCGCGAACGCCTGTCGGCCCGGCTCGGCGATGTGCTGAGCCAGCTTTATCTGGCGTCCGCCGTTCTGAAACGGTATGAGGACGACGGCCGACCCGCAGAAGATCTGCCGCTGGTGCGCTGGGGATTGCTCGACTGCCTCAACCGCATTGAGGATTCGTTTTATTCCATTTTCGAAAACCTGCCCTGGCCGATAGCGGCATGGCTGCTGCGCGGGCTGATCTTTCCGGTGGTGATGCCTTATGGCCGCGAATTTGCACCGCCCCGCGATCCGCTCGGTCACGCGGTGGTCAAGCTGATGATGACGCCGGGTCCGTCGCGTGACCGCTTGACGCGCGGGGTGTTCATCTCCGGCGATGAAAACGATGCCGTGCGCACGCTGGAATCAGCGTTGGCCGCGGTGATCGCCGCCGAGCCGGTGGAGGCCAGACTGCGGGCGGCCCGTCAGGAGGGCCGCATTGCCCGGCGATATGCCGACGAGATGGCTGCCGAAGGCCTGAAACATGGTGTGATCAGCGCGGAGGAGTTTGCCTTGTTGCAGCGTGCGTCAGAACTGCGGCGCAAGGCCATCATGGTCGATGATTTTCCGAAGGACTTCGGCCGTTCCGAGCTTTATCAGACGACGCAGGCGGTTACTTTCGAGGCACTGTCACGCCGGCGCTGATTCAGCCGGGGGCACGGCATTCACGTCAAAATGAAAACTGCTGTTCAAGGGGCCTGATCGATGTCGACGTTGCGCGGGAAAACTTTGTTCATTACCGGTGCCAGCCGCGGCATCGGCCGGGCCATTGCATTGCGCTGTGCGCGTGACGGCGCGAATGTGGTGATCGCCGCGAAATCGGCGGCACCGCATCCGAAATTGCCGGGAACGATACACACCGTCGCCGCCGGGGTGCTTGCAGCAGGTGGTCAGACACTGGCCATCCAGCTGGATGTGCGCGATGACGCCGCCATCACAACAGCCGTTCAGCAGGCGGCCGCGCATTTCGGCGGCATCGACATCCTCGTCAACAATGCCAGCGCGATCCAGCTTACCAATACGCTGGAAACACCGGCCAAACGTTTCGACCTGATGTTCGGCGTCAATGTGCGCGCAACCTTTCTGTGTTCGCAGGCCTGCCTGCCGTTTCTGGCGAAAGCCGTCAATCCGCATATCCTCAACCTCGCTCCGCCATTGAGCATGAAAGCAGAATGGTTCCAGGGGCATGTGGCCTACACCATGGCCAAGTACGGCATGAGCATGTGCACGCTGGGCATGTCCGGTGAATTCCGCGCCAAGGGCATTGCGGTGAATTCGTTGTGGCCGCAGACCACCATCGCGACCGCGGCCATCGCAGTTAACTTCCCGGCGGAGGTCATGAAGGCCAGCCGCAAACCCGATATCATGGCCGACGCGGCGCACGCGATTTTCCGGCGTGACAGTCGCAGCGCGACCGGCAATTTCTATATCGACGAAGCCGTGCTGCGTGAGGAGGGCATCACCGATTTCGAGCATTACGCAGTGAACCCGGGGAGCAGTCTCCAGCGGGATCTGTTCCTCGACTGACCGGTTTTAGCCTGGAGGAAAAAATGAATAAAAACAATAATTTATCGCATGTCATCAGTATGACTGAGGCGGCCACCCTTGATGGGCTGTTTCGCGAACGCGTAAAACGCACCCCGGATCTGGTGGCCTACAAGGCCTATAACGACCAACACCGCAATTGGCGTGACTACACCTGGTCGCAGATCGACCGCCAGGTGGCGCGCTGGCAGGCTGCGCTGGAGAAAGACGGGCTGCAGCCCGGTGACCGCGTTGCCGTCATGCTGCGCAATTCACCGGAATGGGTGATCTTCGACCAGGCGGCGCTGGGTCTCGGACTGGTGGTGGTCCCGCTGTACACGCAGGATCGCGCCGACAACGTCGCCTACATCCTCGACAACTCCGGCTGCAAGGTGTTGCTGGTCGAGGGTGATGAGCAATGGCAGTTGCTGCGTGATGTTGCAGGTTCAATGCGCACGGTGATCCGTTTCCTGACCGTCAATCCGCTGCAATACCCGGCTGGCGACCAGCGTCTGCAATGGATTGGCGACTGGCTGCCGGCTGACGGTGGTGAGACGCGTCATTTGCCCCGCCCCGGCAACACGCTTGCGACTGTCGTCTACACCTCGGGCACCACCGGGCGCCCCAAGGGCGTGATGCTTTCGCATGACAACATTCTCTCCAACACGGCAGCCTGCCTGCAGGTGCTGGTGACCGGGCACGACGATATTTTCATGTCCTTCCTGCCGCTGTCGCACACCTTTGAGCGCACCTGCGGTTATTACCTGACGATGATGTCGGGATCGACCACTGCTTATGCACGGTCGATCCCGCAATTGGCGGAAGACTTGCAGGCGATCAGGCCGACCATGCTCATTTCGGTGCCGCGCATTTACGAACGCATCTGGGGCGCCATCCGCGCAAAACTCGATGAGGGGCCGCCGCTGCGCAAAAAACTGTTCCTGTTTGCCGCCGAAACCGGTTTCGCACGTTTCGAGCATGCGCAGGGACGCGGTCCGTGGCAGCCGTCATTTCTGCTCTGGCCCTTGCTGCACAAACTGGTGGCGGCCAAGGTGCTCGCGCGGCTTGGCGGCCGGCTGCGTTATGCGTTGTCGGGCGGCGCGGCGTTGCCGCCGGGCATTTCGCGCATATTCATCGGATTGGGCCTGCCCATATTGCAGGGCTACGGCCTGACCGAAACCAGCCCCGTTGCCAGCGCCAATCCGCCGTGGAGCAACATTCCGGCATCGGTCGGCCTGCCGCTGCCGGGCGTCGAGGTGAAAATCGGTGACAGGAATGCGGTGATGATCAAGGGCCCCAATGTGATGATGGGCTACTGGAACAACGAGGAAGCCACGAGGGCAATGATCCAGGACGACGGCTGGCTGAATTCCGGCGACACCGGCCACATCGGTGAACTCGGGCACGTCTTCATTACCGGCCGCCTGAAGGAAATCATCGTGCTCTCAAACGGTGAAAAAGTGCCGCCCAATGACATGGAGGCTGCGATTGCCCGTGACCCCTTGTTTGAACAGGTCATTCTGCTCGGTGAAGGCAAACCCTTCCTGACGGTGATGACGGTGTTGAACGCGGAGGAGTGGCGCAAGCTGGCTGCAGAAACCGGCATTGAATCCGGCAATGAGGCCGCGCTGCGGACCGAACAGGCGGAACAACTGGTGCTGCGCCGTGTTGCGGCCCAGATCACGGAGTTTCCGGGATATGCGCAGGTGCACCGGGTCACCGCGACGCTGGAGCCATGGACCGTGGAGAACGAGCTGATGACGCCGACGATGAAACTGCGCCGCGCCAAGGTCATGGAAAAATTCAATGCCGAGATTGATGGCATGTACGCCGGGCACTGAGGATCGGGGAATGGGGAGCGGGGGATGAGGGGGAACGGGGCGTGAGTGTTGAGGCCACCGCGCTGCCTGCGGGCAAGGAGCCGACGCTGCGCGTCATCCCGATGCCGTCGGATGCCAGCCACACCGGTGACATTTTCGGCGGCTGGATCATGTCGCAGG
>Ga0315906_10000800_pt1 | contig 48803 bp, 37 predicted proteins | sample LakEriMetagenome_4_FD_203526 | JGI IMG/M metagenome (GOLD analysis project Ga0315906, IMG submission 203526) | Freshwater fungal communities from buoy surface, Lake Erie, Ohio, United States - Buoy 2 MA122 | ecosystem: Environmental > Aquatic > Freshwater > Lake > Lake biofilm | place: USA...
AACCATGATTTCCCTAATTTTCGGATCTTCTCTGGATATGTATTTATCGTTCTGGCCAGTGGCAGCAAGCACCTGACCATCAAGTACAAGCGAATAGAAATCTTTGTATTCATCGGAAACTTTGGAAATGAGCTCCATGCTGTGGGAGGATGGCGATATGAGGATGCCTGAGATGGGAGTTTCCAGACTATCGGCCGTTGATTGGAGTTCGATGAAATCTTTACTCGTGGTTGGCAACCAAATGGAAATGCGATCGGCATACCAAGCGGTTGCCCATGGTTGGTCAGTGACACAGATTTGGGAGTCGGATATCCATTTATTTAAACCGAGATTCTGTACAGGAGCAAAGTAAGGCGGCCATTGAGGAATGCCACCGATATCTTTGCGATAGAGGCCGATTTTGATCTGGTAAGGCAGTGCTAGAATTAAGGGGAGTGCACAAATGATGACGATGATTACATGGTGTAAATTACGTATCATCGGTGCGCTGATCACGATGGGGAGCTTGTTCCAGAGGATGGAAATGAACGCAAGACCGTAAGCGGTCATGATTGGTGCAAAGAGAAGGTGGGTTTGATTGGGGTCGAGGTTATCGGAGTTGACTCCGTAAAACGCTAGGCCTAGGGCGGAGATGCCGAACATGCAAAGCAGAGCCCAGCGGAAGGTGGCGATGGATGGGCTTTTGAACGGATGCAGTAGCGATAGAAAAAACAGAGGAGCGACGATGATTCCTCCCAAGAACGGAATGATGTCGGTGGTTTGAATGAGGAAGCTTCTCAGGATGGTAAAAAAGAAACCACGGTTGATGAGATCTGGCGGGACTGTGCTACGCAGGGCGAAGCTCTCTTTGTCGCCACCGATGCCGTTGTAGAGATTATAAAACGCAGCTCCGAATGGGGTTCCTGAAATGCCGTAGTTGCGTAGCATTACAAATACCGATGGGATAATTAAAATCACAAGGATCGATACACTCACAACGCCGCGAGGGCGGAAAGCGATGGCGGCAAAGATGATATATCCGAGGGCAATCCAAACGGTGAGATAATGAGTCATGGCCAACAGGGTGAAAAACACCCCAGCTATGATCGCGGAGGACATAGGAATGCGGTCTTGTTTCGAATCTTCAATAGCCCGATAGACGAAATAGATACCAGATGTAAAAAACAAAAGCATTAACATCTGTGGTAAACCGCTGAGCGAGTAGTCCCAAAATGTTTGACAAAACAACATCAGCACAGCCGTAACTCCGGCAATTTTTGAATCAAAAATTCTAAGAACCAGCAAGTAAGTGACGCCGATCGAAAGCAGAAAACAAATCGTGGATACTGCCGCGACGACTCTATCTAACGGAAAAACGATTTCTTTCTCAGACATCGTCCATTTTTTAGCATCATCCGCACCTATCATTTTAAATATCGCGGAGAGAAGCAGAGGATTGAGCGGAGAGTGATAAGTGTCTTTGTAGTTGGTGAATGGGATAACACGTTTTTGATGTTCCGTGTTTTTATCATAATCCAACGGCCGAATCACTTTAGTAATCAAACCATTGCCACGTGAAAATTCACGCGCGATCTGTGCTTGATCCATCGCGTGAGGCGCACTCAAGCCTCGGAATAAGGTGAATAAATTTCCCAGCGTGAGCAGAACGAGAACGACCAAAAATAAGCTGCGTCTGATTAGCGAGCCGGATTCTGAAATGGTTGAGGAAAGTTTCATGCGATTGGGATTATTTCTACTTAAAATCTAGATGCCTAATTCTTTGATTTTTCGTTGCAGGGTGCGGCGGCTGATTCCAAGAAGCTCGGCCGCTCGAGAACGGTTGTCTTGAGTTTGGGCTAGCGCACCTCGGATCGTTGCGGTTTCGAGGTGATGCAAGTTGAAATCGACCTGTCCAGCAAGACTGTTATTGGTAATGAAGGTGTTTTGTTTATGACTTTGCTGACCCTTATTAAGGAAAGTCGGGAGGTGCTTGATGTCGATTTGAGCATCATTCGACATGACTACGCCGTGCTCGATGGTGGTGCGGAGCTCACGGACATTTCCCGGCCAAGGATAGGATATCAGCAACTGCAGGGCTTGATCGGTGAGCGGCTTGACGAGACGTTGGTTTTCTTCGGCAAATTCTTTGAGAAACACATTTGCCAGCAAAACAATATCTTCGGGCCGCTCACGCAGGGTTGGCATATGCAGAGACACGACATTCAAACGAAAATATAGATCTTCTCGAAATTTCCCAGCATCGACCATCTGACGCAGGTTGCGGTTGGTCGCGGTAATGACTCTGACATCGACCTTGATCGGGGAGTTTGAACCGACCCGTTCTATCGTGCGCTCGGATATGGCTCGCAGGAGTTTGACCTGAGTCGCGGGATCAATTTCACCGATTTCATCGAGAAACAAAGTTCCGCCATCGGCTTGTTCAAAACGCCCGATCCGTTTTTGTGAGGCTCCAGTAAACGCGCCTTTTTCGTGGCCGAAAAGTTCGGACTCGAGCAGCTGTGGAGAGAGTGCAGCGCAGTTGACGACAACAAGCTTTGCCGCGGGCCTACCTGAAAGCTGGTGGATCGTGTGTGCAACGATCTCTTTACCCGTTCCTGATTCTCCCTCGATCAATACGGTAGCACGGGTCGGCGCAACCTGTTCGATGAGATCGGTGACCCGTTTGATTTCTGGGGATTTACCGATGATGCGCGACAGGCTGCTGCCTTTTTTTACCTGTTGGGTGAGCTGTAAGTTTTCGATTTCCAAGTTACGACTACGCAGCGCGCGTTTCAGCAGCATTTCAGCCTCGTCCAGATTGAGAGGTTTGGTGACAAAGTGAAACGCCCCACGTCGCATCGCCTCAACCGCGGTATCGACCGACCCGTAGGCGGTCATCATCAGGATGGTGGGTGGTGAGGGGAGTTTGGATGCGGCATCGATCAAATCCATCCCCGAATCCCCGCCGAGCCGCAGATCCGTCAGTAGAAGCTCGATGGGCTCGTTTTTCAAAATAAACAAGGCCTCGGTGTTGTTGGAGGCGAGATAGACATCGAAATCCTCCTCCAAGGCCGAACGCAGCCCCTCGCGGGTCGCGCGTTCGTCGTCAACAATGAGAAGGGTAGGAGTCATTGAAGAGTGAATTCTGAATAGTGAAGAGTGAAAGGAATAGAGGTGACAAGTTGACGCAGTATAGTGACGGGAGGTCGGGCGTCAATAGGAGGCTTTTCTTCCAAATCAAAAATCAACAATCGTCATTCATCAATCGTCAATCAATACAGTGAGAGGTGCGCCATGGTTGGTCGGTCTGATTTACGATTGATGATTGTTGATGTTTGATTTTTGAATGAAGAGGGATCAATCCTGATCATTTATCGCAGGATTTTTCTTCAGCTCAGGAGCAGGGAGAGAATCCCAGGGATTGGTGGGCTCTGGATCAGATGTTTTTTCCTTGGGCTTGGGTTTGTGTTTCTCGGAGTAGTAAAGACCCAATATCAAGAATGAAATTCCCATGAAAAATTGGACCTGGGGATATTTTGGCACCCGAGATGCCCCTAGGTTGGGTTTGTTGAAAAATCGTGTGCGATCGATCTCGTTGATGATCTTGTTGAGTTCCGGGTTGGTGACTTGCGGATCAGGTTGGATGTTCCAGCTGTATTTTTCTAATTTGTCCAGAAGTGGATCCATCTTTCCGATGTAGGCTGAGGTTTCTTCATGGTAATCGAACAGAGGACCGATGGTGAGGATGATCATCAACAATCCGACAAATGAAATCAGTGAGGCCAGACGATATTTCCAAAGCTCCTTGATTTTCATGCGTGGCAATTTTTGAAATTTGAGATTTGAGATTTGAAATTTAAGCATCAACCATCGGAGCAGGCAAAAGCCTTGGGCTCGGGGCGGTGTGGGGGAGATGGATCAAAATCGAGGTCCCATCGTTCGGGTTTGAATGGATTTCGATTTCGCCGCCATGTTCGCGGATGATGCGGCGGACGATCAGTAGGCCCAAGCCAGTGCCGGCGGATTTCGTGGTGCGGTAAGGCTCGAACAAGCTGCCCATTTGCTCTGGAGGAATGCCAGTTCCGTTGTCGGATATGGAAACGATGAAATCGGTCTCCGTGGAGCGAGTTTTGATATCAATCAGGCCATCGTCTCCTGAAATGGCTTGGTAGGCATTGCGAAGGAGGTTGTAGAAAACTTGTTGAAACTGATCGGGGTCGATCAAGGCTTTCGGCAGGGTTTCCGATAGATCGAGATTTACTTCAATGTTGCGGGAACTAATCTCGGGTTCTAACAGGTTGAGTGTTTGGCGAAGGATGTCGTTGAGGTTTTGTGGCTCACGACGGGGTGTGGTGGGTCGCACGGCGTGAAGAAATTGTTTGAGGATGGTATCGAGTCGCTGAATCTCCTGACGCGCAGTCTGCATGTTTTCTGTTAGGATTTGTCGATAAGATGGTGGGAGTTTGCGGATTTTCCGCTCGATCAATTGCAGGTGGATATCGAGCGAGTTGAGGGGATTTCCAATCTCATGAGCAACACCAGCCGCAAGCAAGGTTAGGGCGTTCAGCCGCTCCGACTCGATGTTTTCCTCAGTCTCCGCATGGGTGCTGGTGGTGTCGCGGATTAACATCACATGCCCAAGCGGTAGTTCGAAATTTTTCGGGTCGTCGATGGGTGCGAGGTAGAAATTAAGTCGGCGATGTTCGGGATAGAACACTTCGATATCGCGGGAAACCGATTGCGTGGAGCCACTGAGTGAAAGTTTATCGAGTCCGCGGATTTTCGATGAAATGGTTTCACCGAGAGAGTCAGCAGGATCGAGCCCGAAGAACTGGCATGCGGCGCGGTTGAGGAACATGATTTTGCCCACGGGGTCGAGGATGATCAGGCCTTCCTGGAGTGCCTCGAAAACGTTTTCAAGAAAGCCTTTTTCCTGAAGCAATCGCGTCACGATATTTTGGATCTCGCCCGGTTCAACCCGGTCGAGGCGCGATACAAGTTTTTCAAGGAATCCAGACTTCACAGTGGGATTGTGGGTAAATCTGGACGGAATGGCGATTTGAAATTTTTAGGCAGGAATGCGTATCCCTCCGCGTCCGTATCTGGGGGTTATTTCAGGCATGGGTCAGGTAATCGGGCTTTCTTTTACCGCGGAGGGAAGGAGGAAGAGGAGGACACGGAGAAAGAAATTCAAAATTTTAAACTCTAAATTCCAATTAAGAGATGAGGCTCTAATGGCTGGGTAGAAACAAAGTAAGGCTCCGTGTTCTCCTTCTTCCCTCCGTGTCTTTGACTCAAAGTTACAGGGTGTTCGTCCATGTCCGCTTCGCTTCCATTGTGGTCATCATGAAATGGGAGGCAAAAATTGATCCAATAAGGACAGAAATTGGGTTGCAGGTGGAAGGAGAGTTGGTTGAATGCAGATGCCTGAGGGCAGAAACACAATTTTAGATACGATGAATAGAAAACTTAAAATGGGTATGGTTGGTGGAGGACGTGGGGCATTCATTGGTGCGGTGCACCGGATGGCGGCAAACCTCGATGGGAAAATCGAACTGGTGGCGGGCTGTTTTTCATCGGATCCTGAAAAGTCAAAGCTTTCCGGTGAGGATTTTTTCCTCTGCTCAAATCGGGTTTATTCAACCTACGAGGAAATGGCCGATAAAGAAGCGGCGTTGCCTGTGGGTGAGCGGATCGATTTTGTCAGCATCGTGGCACGCAATGATCTTCATTACAAAGTGGCGAAAAAGTTTTTGGAAAGCGGTATTCACGTGATTTGCGAGAAACCATTGGCGTTTTCGAAAGCCCAAGGTGAGGAACTCAAAGCGGTGGTCGAGAAGAGTGGTTTGGTGTTTGCTCTCACTCATAACTACACTGGCTACCCGATGGTCAAAGAAGCCAAAGCAATGATAGCAGAAGGTAAGCTTGGGAAGATTCTTAAAATCGTTGCTGAATATCCACAAGGCTACGCGATCTCCGCCTACGACGAAGCAACTTCCGCTGGTGGAAAAATTTCCAACTGGCGCATGGATCCAAGTATCTCGGGCGTTTCCAACTGCATGGGCGACATCGGTTCGCATGCGGAAAACCTAGCTCAATACATCACAGGTCTGCGTTTGGAATCCGTCGCAGCGGATTTGAATACGTTTATTCCAGGTCGTCAGTTAGACGACGATGGTTCGATGCTCTGCCGTTACGAGGGTGGTGCACGCGGTGTGCTTTTCGCCTCGCAGATTTCCACGGGTGATGAAAACAACCTGAACATCCGTGTCTATGGAACCAAAGCATCCATCGAGTGGCATCAGGAGCATCCGAATGAGTTGATCGTCAAATTTGCCGACAAGCCTCGTGAGATCTGGCGCAGAGGAAACAGCTACAACGGCTCAGCTGCGCAGAAATACACCCGTCTTCCGTTCGGTCATCCAGAGGCATTCATCGAAGCATTTGCGAACGTCTACCTCGCCGCAGCAGAAGCGATCAAAGATGCGGTCGACGGAAAATTCAAAGGCAACGAAGCCTATGATTATCCAACCGTTCAAGACGGAGTCGATGGCATGGCGTTCATCGAAGCTGCTGTGAAATCATCACAGAACAACGGAGCTTGGACCAAGTTGTAAAGTAGCGGCGATCTCCGGTCGCCGTCTTGTTTTTGCATAAGCTGAACCACCGATGAACACTGATCATAATGAAAGACCAGTGATCTATCAGTTGTTCGTAAGGACATTTGGAAACACGAATTCCTCCAGAATACCCAACGGAACGCTGGAGGAAAATGGATGTGGAAAATTTCACGACATCAGTTCGGTTGCTCTGATCGCGATTCGTGAAATGGGTTTCAATCACGTCTGGTTGACGGGAGTCATCGAGCAAGCAAGTGGAACGAATTATCCGAATCGTCCTGCTGATCCGCTGGATATTTTAAAAGGCAAGGCAGGCAGTCCTTACGCGATTCGTGATTATTTTGATGTATGTCCTGACTATGCGGTTGAGCCAAATCGCAGGTTAGAGGAGTTTCTTGAACTGCTTGATCGGTGTCATCAAGCAGGACTTCGGGTGATTATGGATTTCATTCCGAACCACGTCGCGAGGAGTTATGGTTCGGATGTTCGACCTGATCTTTCATTTGGTGAGGGCGACAACCGCGAAGTGTTTTTTGATCGCGACAATCATTTTTTCTATCTCAACGAAAGCCATGATGGAGGTGGACCGCCTTTAAAACTTCCGACCCTTGGAATGGAGGGATGCTCGGGAAGTTTTGAGTTGGAAAAATATTTCGGAAGAGTCACTGGAAATAATGCCGTCACTTGGACGCCATCGATTCATGATTGGTATGAAACGGTGAAGCTGAACTACGGCCATGATTTCACCAAAGGTCGCGATACATCACATTTACCTAAGGCAGATGCGCCAATCAATACTGTGCCAAAAACATGGCGGACGATGGATGAGATCATCGCTTACTGGCAGGCGATGGGGGTCGATGGATTTCGTGCGGATATGGCTCACATGATTCCCATGGAGTTCTGGGCTTGGGTTGTTAGAAGAGCACGGAAAAGAAATCCTAAAGTTTATTTTGGAGCAGAAGCTTATGACTCCGATCCCAAAAAAACCACGGAGCAAGATGTGATTGATGCACTGCTGAACGCTGGGTTTGACGGTGCGTATGAACATCCGACCTATAAAATTCTCCAAGGCATATACGAATCTGGAAAATGGGCAAATGATCTCGATGGCGAAATTTTAACGGGTCGGAGATTTCATCAATGCATTCGTTATCTGGAAAATCACGATGAAGTGCGGATCGCCAATCCACAGCATTGGGGTGGACATGGAATGAAAGTTGGAAAGCCTGCGGCGGCGGTGATGTTTGGAATGAGTCGCGCGTCCATCATGTTTTACAACGGACAGGAAATCGGTGAGCCTGCGATCGGGGCGGAAGGTTTCAGTGGAGACGATGGACGGACTTCGATTTTTGATTACACCGCTATGCCCGAGTTTCAAAAATGGGTGAACGGAGAAAAATTCGATGGCGGTGGGCTATCACGGGTCCAAAAGCAGTTGCGTGATTGGTATGCTGGCTTGTTGCTGATACTGAAAGAACCGGCGTTTGAACGTGGGGAATTCTTCGGGCTTAACTACGCGAATCAGCAAAACCATGAATTCGGCCACTGGATCTACGCGTTTCTCAGGCGCGATGCAGAGAGCGGTCAGGCATATTTATGTGTGGCAAATTTCCATCCAGATCAGGATATTCCAGTTAAGGTTCGGTTTTCTCCAGAAGCGCTGGGTTTCCTCGGGAGATCTCCATCTACCGATATTTTCTGCCGAGCGAGGCTTGCGAATCATGAAGAAATCAAGGTTTCAGGCGATATATTGCTTTCTGATGGCCTAGATATAGGGATTTTGCCCTCCTGCGAGGCGCACTATTACGAGTTGAAATAGTCGGCGCTAGGGGTTGAACTGTCGGTCATGGATTTCGAAGCGAAAGCACGAGCAGTAATTGAAATGGAGGCAGACAGTCTGCGTGAGATGTCCTCGCGGATAGGTCCGGAGTTTGGTGAGGCGGTGCGATTGATTCGCTATTCCCTCGAAAATCGCGGCAAGGTGGTGGTGGTGGGTGTCGGTAAATCCGGAAACGTCGGACATAAAATCGCAGCAACCCTGAACTCCACAGGCGCGACCGCTGTGGTGCTCAATTCTCAGAACGCACTGCACGGCGATCTCGGTTTGCTTTCCGATGGCGATGTCATTCTCGCTCTTTCTTATTCCGGCGAGACCCAGGAGCTTCTCGGTTTGATCCCGTTCATGCGCAGCTTCGATGTCAAAGTTATTGCCCTCTGTGGTAAGCACGATTCTTCGCTATCTAAAGCGGCTGATGTCGCTCTCGATACCTGGGTCGAGCGCGAAGCGTGTCCGATGAATCTAGCTCCTACCTCATCTTCAACCGCGATGCTCGTGATGGGTGATGCATTGGCGATGGTTTTGTTAGAATCTCGCGGTTTTTCTGAAGACGATTTCGCGCGTTATCATCCAGGTGGATCGCTTGGTAGGGCGCTGCTTTTGAAAGTTGGCGATGTCATGCGGCGCAACGAAGCGATTCCAATGGTAGAAATTACCGCGAAAGTGATCGATGCTGTAGCGGAGATGAATCGGAGTCGCGCTGGTGCTTGTTTGATCTTATCTACCGATGGCAAACTCGCAGGAATTTTCACACACGGAGATTTTGCACGTGGCTATGAAAAGAACCCTGCAATAGGTGAATTGCCAGTTGCAGATTTGATGACACGGAATCCGATTTCACTCACCGAGGATTCACTTGCCGTCGAGGCGGTCAAAAAGGTCGGTGAAAAGCGCATCGACGACATCGTCGTGATCAACGCGGAAGGAAAACCCGTTGGCCTGATCGATGCACAGGATTTGGCACGGTTGAAACTGGTTTAAATAAGGAGAGGCGACATTCCTGTCGCCTAATTTGCTAAGATCTGTAATCCCTTCAGGATAGAGATTTCATGGTCTAGTCCACAGGGTTTATTGATACTTGAATTTCTTAACTCCAGAAGTTCACATCAGACATGAATCTACACAAATCTTTATCATGCTAGAACAACTCGACGTCGTCATCGTGGGTGGCGGTCCTGCCGGACTGCGTGCGGCGGAGGTTGCGGCTTTTTCGGGACGGGGTGTGACGGTGTTTGATGGAAAACCCTCGGTGGGACGAAAGTTTTTGGTCGCAGGGAAAGGTGGATTGAATCTCACCCACGGTGAGGAGTTTGAGGCATTTGTTTCGCGCTATTCGGGAGGCGATCTTTGGCGGAGTTTGTTGGACGAATTCAAACCTCAGGATTTGCGTGAGTGGGCTCACAGCCTCGGTCAGGAAACGTTTCAAGCAACGAGTGGTCGGGTTTATCCGAAATCCCTTAAAGGAGCTCCGCTGCTGCGTGCGTGGCTGGGCAAGTTGAAAGGTTTGGGAGTGGAGATTCGATCGCGGCATCTATGGAGCGGGTTGTCTGAGGGAAATGTATTGGTTTTTAAAAACGACTTGAAAGTGAAAGCCAAAGCGATCGTTTTTGCGCTCGGTGGTGGGTCTTGGCCGAAGACGGGTTCCGATGGTGGTTGGATTACAAAATTTCAAGAGATGGGTGTGAAATGCGCACCCTTGGTTGCTTCGAACTGTGGTTGGGAAGTCGATTGGACGGATGAATTGTTAGAAAAGGCAGAAGGGATGCCGATGAAAAATATCGTGGTGTCGGCGGGTGGTAAGCGGGTGGCGGGGGAGTTATTGGTAACTCGTTATGGATTAGAAGGCGGAACGATCTATGCGTTGGGTCGGGAATTGCGTGAGATGAAAGAACCATTTTTGGAAATCGATTTCAAACCGACCTTTTCACATAATCAATTGTTAGGAAAATTAGATAATAGGAAAAATGATCTGGAAATGTCTGCGAAGCGCTGGAAGTTGACTGATGCGGCACGGCAGGTCATTGGGTTGGAAAAAGTGAAAACGGCTGAGGAGCTGGTGGTGCGTGCTAAAGCGTGTCGGATTCCACTCAAAGGGCCTCGACCCATCGCGGAGGCAATTTCTTCAGCAGGTGGTGTTTGCTGGGAAGAGCTGGATAATAACCTGATGCTTAGAAAATTCCCCGGCGTGTTTCTCTGCGGAGAAATGATTGATTGGGACGCACCGACGGGTGGTTATTTACTACAGGGTGCTTTTGCAACCGGAACGCGTGCCGGCAAATCCGCTGCCAATTTCTAAGTGCTTGGGCTTGGGTTGCCTGATAATACCTATACGGAAATAGAAATTGATCTGACGCTTTTACAATTATTGTCCCAGCTGTGACAAAGATTGTAAAAAGGGGGCGCTTTGGTTGGGGTGCAGTGTTGATTTATTGCAGGGGGGTGTAACGGGGGTTGTGTGGGGAGAGCTGCGGGGGGTAAGTGGTAGGTATTTTTTTCACCGCAGAGGCGCAGAGGTCGGAGAGGGACGCGGAGGGAAAAATGACAGATGTGTTTAGAAATTCCACTGAAGTCCGGCGCCACAGTGGAAGAAATCTTCCAACAACGCATCGCCGGGCGCGGTGGCTTTTTTGTCAATTGCCCAACTGTAAGTGGTGTGTGCGATGAGTGAGAGGGATTTTGTGAGGACGTATTCGTAGCCGATTTGGAGGGCGAAATGGTTTGCTCCGTCGTGGCCATCTGAGACGTAGCCTTGATTGATTCCGAGGACGGATGAAAAGGTTACGCTGAATGGCGCGGTGATTTCGAATTCGCGTGAGGTGGAGAGTTCAGCGAAATATCCATCGGCATCGAACGAGTGATAGATGTCTGCGGTGATTTCGATTTCGGCTGGTAAGCCAGTCCAAGTGATACCGGTCCCGATTTCGTTGTCATGGCTGCCATCGAAGGGAAAGATGTAATGCGTATAGCCGATGTTGGCTTCGAAATCACCGAAAGTTTGAACGAGTGCGAGGCTGAGCTGAAGTTCGTCGTATGTTTGATTCGGAGAATTTCCGTACCAGAGACCCGCAGCAAAATGATCGAGTCCGAATTCAAAACTGTTAGCCCAGATGGAATCGCCATCAAGGGCGTCGCGACCTTCTGAAAAGTAGCGACTCTCCAATCCTGTGTGGACGTGGAACTCAACGTTATCGTTTGCGTTTGGACGCTCGAAGGGTTGTTGGAGATCAGGTTGATGAGCGCTAGCTTGAAAGCTGCTAAGCGCAAGAATGATGAATAGGAGGGATGAGGTGGATGGAAGGTTCTTCATGGTTCTGGATATTTGAAGGTGTTCAGGGTTTCTCGGAAGTAATTGTTAGAGAAATGTGTTTGTTTTTCACGATGCCCCAGAGAGTAGGTTTTTCGGTGGATCGATCCCATGCGATGGCTTGACCGAAGATTCCCGGCATGGGTTGGGTGCGAATGTGGCGGAGTGTGTTTTGAGAATCGATTTCCAAGATATGGACTTCTGCGTTGTCGTGGCCGGTGACATAAAGGTTGTTATCATTGCCCCATGAGCCGCCTGAGCAACTCATCGATCCCCATTTAGCGACGGTTTCTTCAGGAAAATTCCGGGTTTGTTGTTCGATGAATTTCCCGTTTACGAAACGATATTTGATGAGTTTGGTTTTCTTGTTATCGGGTTTTCCGTAAACCGCGAAACACATCCACCATGAGCCGTCGCTTTTTCTATCGATCCATGTGAGTGAACCGTGCTCGCTTGGCATGCGGATGGTGGATTGGTGCTTGAGGGTTTCGTTATCCAAATTGAAAACCTCGACGGTGTTGTCGTTAGGTGCGATGGGAAATTTTGAGTGAGCGGCATACAGTTTTCCATCGATCACCGTGCCGCTGTTCATGTGTTTGAAATGAGCTTGCGCGGGGTCTTTGGGATTTGCCTCCCACGAGGCGATCTGTGCGCCGGTTTCTTTGTTGTGTTTGGTGATCTGGGTATTGCTGATCGCATAGAAATATTTGCTATCGACCGCGACTCCCTGACTGGCTTTCACCGGAAAGGTTTTTTGCGGCGTTGTATCTTCAGCGATGGCAAGCGGGCAGAGCAGAACCGACAAACTCAAGAAGATGACGGCATGAAATCGCATGGCTTATTTCCGCTTGCGAGTTTTCTTCGCTTCGAAGTCGACCGCTTTTGGATCGAAATGTTCGGGTATGTAACCCGGATGTGCCCATTCGATTTCACCTGCGGCTGCCATCATGTATTGGAAGGCGCCACCGAAATCCTCGGGTGGGCAAGCGCGTTCACCGGCGATCATTTCCGGACCGCTGATGCTCTCGCTTTCGAGGCGTTTTTCAAAGACAACTTCATGAATCCATTCATCCGCGAAGTCGTAGCGGTAGAGCATCCGCATCGGTAGGCGTTTGCGGCCAATGTAATCAGCGACGGTAAGAAGAGTCTCATCTTGGAATTCACCGAGGGTTTGATCCTGCAAGCCGACCGGACCAATGACATCGACGAGGCGCTTGCCTTTGCCATGGCGAAATTCGTGCGGATGTTTGTTTTCCCAACCCATCGCGGCTTGGATCGCATCGCTCAGCTGCAGAAAGCTGACCGATGTATCGATGGAGAATTGTCTCCAGATTTTAGGTTGGATGCCGTAGGTAAAAACTTTGACTACGACACGTTCGGTTGCGCTTTTTTTAGGCATAGGCTTTTGAAGAGTGAATGGTGAAGAGTGAATGGTGAAGAGTGAATGGTGAAGAGTGAATGGTGAAGAGTGAAGAGTGAAGAGTGAAGAGTGAAGAGTGAATGGTGAAGAGTGGGAGATTGAGCTTAGCTTTCACTATTCACTCTTCATCATTCACTATTTAATTACGCATTACGAATGGCTTCAATGGCGGCGACCATGTCTTTGGCTCCGAAGGTGGTTGAGCCTGCGACCATGACGTTTGCTCCGGCTTTGTAGCTGATGGCGGCGGTTTCTGCACTGATGCCGCCATCGACTTCGATGTGGTAGCCCAGGCCGTGTTCCTGACGATGGGTAGCGGCGGCTTCGACTTTGCTCATGACTTCTTTCATGAAAGGCTGGCCACCGAAACCAGGGACGACGGTCATGCAGAGTAGGAGATCGATTTCATGGAGAAACGGGACAACCTCGGAAAATGGAGTGGCGGGATTCAGGGCGAGTCCAGCGAGGCAGCCCGCATCGCGGATGCGACCGAGCGTTTCGGAAATCTTGTGATCGGCTTCGACGTGGACGGTGATGCAATCGGAACCTGCGGCGATGAAGCGAGGAAGGTAATGATCGGGGCGGGAAATCATCAGATGGACATCGAGGAAGATGTCGTTGGATTCATGGACGGTCTGCACCATCGCGGGGCCAAAGGAGATGTTATCCACGAAATGGCCATCCATCACATCGAGGTGTAGCCAATCCGCTCCGGCATTGATGGCACGGGTGGTTTCCTCGCCAACCTTTGAAAAGTTGGCAGCAAGCAGAGACGGAGCGATAACGCGGTCGAGGTAAGTCTTGGGAATCACGGGATTAGAGAAGCATGGGAGAGCCGAATGGGAAGAAAAAATGGAGGGATTCAGGAATGATCAAGGTTGATGTTTGATTTTTGAAACTTGAAAGTTTAAACCCTTTTTCCAGATGAGCGAAGAATTGATCATAGATCTCCATAGTGATGCCCATTTCATGCAACAGGCGTTGCGTGAGGCACATAAGGCGTATGCGGCTTCCGAGGTTCCTGTGGGAGCGGTGGTGGTGCATGAGGGGAGAATCATTGCACGGGCATGGAATCAGGTTGAGACTTTAAAAGATGCGACGGCACATGCGGAAATGTTGGCGCTTACGGCGGCGCAGCAGGCTTTGGGCGATTGGCGTTTGGAAAAATGCACCTTGTATGTGACCAAAGAGCCATGCCCGATGTGTGCGGGGGCGATTGTGCACTGCAGGCCGGATCGGGTGGTTTTTGGCTGTGGCGATCCGAAAGCGGGTGCTGCGGGTGGCTGGATCAATTTATTGGATGCGAATCCGCCTTTGAATCATAAGTGCGAGGTGACGGCCGGAGTGATGAGCGATGAGTCTCTCGCCTTGTTGCAATCGTTTTTTCGCGAGGCACGGCAGAGAAATAAGATGGCGGACTCTTGAAAGCTGGGCTCTATTTTGAACGTTATCTGCGCACTTATTCACCATAGCTTATGAAATTCCCATTACTTATCGGCCTTTTGGCCTCCACCCAGATTCAAGCCGCATCGTTTCTGATCGAAACCGAACAGTTCGCCGACAAAGGAGGCTGGGGGATAGACACCCAATTTATCGAATCGATGGGTTCTTCGTATTTGATCGCCCATGGCCTAGGGAAGCCGGTTGCGGATGCCAGCACGGAGTTCGAGGTGGCTGAGGCTGGGGAGTATAAGGTTTGGGTGAGGACGATTGATTGGACCAAGCGTATGGAACGGCCGGAAAGTGCGGGTCGATTCAAAGTGGCGGTGAACGGGGTGGAGTTGGAGACGGAACTTGGAAAAAACGATACCAAGTGGACCTGGCAGTTGGCAGGAAAAGCCCAGCTCAAAGCCGGTAAGTCGAAAGTGACGTTGAAAGATCTTACCGGATTCAACGGACGTGCCGATGCGGTGCTTTTCAGCAGCGATGCAAGTTTCACGCCCCCAGCGGATGCAACATTTGAAGAACGCACCGCATGGAAAATCCCCGGAGTGCCGAGTGCGATCGAAGACGCGGGTGAATATGATTTGGTCGTTGTTGGCGGAGGCTACGGCGGACTCGGTGCGGCGATTTCTGCAGCACGCATGGGAGCGAAAGTCGCGCTGATTCAGAATCGCGATGTGTTAGGTGGAAACGGATCATCTGAGATTCGGGTATGGGCCATGGGCAATTATCCGCCGAGTGATTATCCCTTAGATCAGATCATTCGTGAGTTCGAAGATAAAGCGATTGCATCACCAGCACCGGCTGAGGAGTTTGTGGATGACAAGAAAGACAAGGTCGTCAAAGCCGAGAAAAACATTACCCTGTTCCTCGGTCATCATGCTTATGGATTGGACATGGCGGATGGAAAAATCGCTTCAGTGAAAGCTGTGGATATCGATGCCGGAAAGCTCAAGCGGATCAAGGGCAAGTTTTTCGCCGATTGCACAGGCCATGGTTTTGTTGGGATGTGGTCGGGTGCTGACACGAAATCCACCGAGAAGGGGCGGATGGGTATGAGCAATATGTGGATGTGGGAGAATCGTGACAAGCCGGTGAGTTTCCCGAATCAGGCATGGATGCATCAGTTTAAATCGGAACAATTTCCTTATCCAAAAGTGAAGCATGGCTTTGGTCATGCCGAGTGGTTTTGGGAGAGCGGATATGATAACCATCCTGTCAAAGATCTAGAGCTGACACGTGATTTGAATTTGCTGGCAGCGTATAGCGCGTGGAGTTCGATGAAAAATCACGGTGCTCACGCGGAGCGTGATCCAAGCAAACATGCGAATGCGGAACTGACTTGGTTGGCGTATGTGGGTGGCACTCGCGAGACGACCCAGATTCTGGGTGATGTGGTTCTAACCGGAGACGACGTTCGATCGAAAAAGCAATTCGCTGACGCAACGTTTCTAACCACATGGTCGATCGATCTTCATTATCCTTTGGAGAAATATATCAACACGATTCCCGGTAAGCCGTTCATTGCGCGCGCCGAGCATGGTAAAGGGGTGGATAAGAATGTTGGCTACGCAGTTCCGTATCGGACCTTGTATTCAAGAAATATTCCCAACCTTTTCATGGCGGGACGCAACATCAGCGTGGAGCGCGATGCACTGGGAACGATACGGGTGATGAAAACCATCGGCATGATGGGTGTGGTGATCGGGCGTGCGTCGGCGCTGGCGACGGTTCACGATTGCACTCCAAGAGACATTTATGCGAAACATCTCGATCAAGTGAAAGGTTTGTGGAAGCTTCCTGGCGACAAGCGTTTCGCGAGTCTCGATGAGCTGAAAAAATCCCTTGATGACAAAACCGAGAGCGCAAAACCTGCCAACTGATGGGCGCAGGCGATTGAAGCGGTGGGCGCTTGGCGCCTATCGGCTTGGGATTATTTTGGTGGCGCTCGGTTGTCTTCGTGCGCTGCCGGATGATGTTGCGCAATTGGATCGCGCAGTGGTTTTAAAGCATGCCAAGCAGGTATTGCCAGATGTTGTAGCCGTCGGAGATCCGACGGATGGTTTGTATCCGCTTAAAGACGAGACAGCAGAACGCGTGGGTTGGGCGACATCGACTTTTCCGCAGGCGCAGAAGATCCAGGGTTACGCAGGACCTTCCGAGTTGTTAGTGATTTTTGACAAGGATAGAAAAGTCAAAGCTGTGAAGTTTCTCGCAAGCTCGGATACCGACGGTCATGTGGAGAAGGTTAGGCGTGATAAGAATTTTTGGGCGCAGTGGAATGGGAAATCCGAGTCGTCATTGGGTGCTGCGGTTTCGCCTATCGTGGTTTCAGGAGCTACCTTGACCAGCGAAGCGATGGCACGTGGCGTGGCCGCGCGATTCGGTGCGGAGGGAATGGAGCAATGGTTTCCCGCTCCGCTTGTCTTGACCGATGTGAAGAAATGGTTTCCAGATGGTGATCGGATTTCATCTAACAAAAATGAAGGGTCTTATGGAGTGTGGAAAGGGAAGAAATCTATGGGTACTGTTTTACGCAGTAGTCGGATGGGAGTTTCAGCGCGGGGTTTCAACGGGACATCGGATGTGATCGTTGCATTGGATCGCGATGGCAAGAAAGTGCTTGGGATAGGTTTTCTCGGGAGTCGCGATAACGAAACTTATGTGAGCTCCGTGAAAGAAGAGGTGAAGTACGCGGATGGTTTTGCCGGGAAAAGCGTGGAGGAAATTCTGCCTGAGGATACTTGGGTGTCGCCTTCGCTATTTACGAGTGGTGCGAGCTACACCAATCACGCGGTGGTGGAGAGTGTCAGGGAAATGCTGAGTCGGCATATCGCGGATGAGAAAAAAGGTGGGTTTTCTTGGAAAAGCGCGCTGGCGATTTCATGGATCTTGCTTGGCGTGTTTTTTGGAATCAGCAAAGTGGGTGGTAAAAAATCGATTCGCTATGGTTTCGCGGTGGTATCGGTCGCGGCTGGGGTTGGGTTGGGTTGGATGGTGAGTCAGGATCAGTTGTTAGGTTGGGGAGCGAATGGTTTTGGTGCGGGTGCGATTTTGCCTCTGGTCGTGCTGACCGCAGCGGCGCTGATGGTGCCTGCCTTCACTGGAAAAAACGTGTATTGCAGTCGTATCTGCCCGCATGGTGCGGCACAGACTTTGGCGGGTGGGTTGGTGAAAAAACGATTTCATCTTCCTTCAAAACTCCATGCGATGCTGGTGCGCTTACCGTGGGCAACCCTGATTGTGATTTGGTTGCTGGCTTTGATTGGTAGTGGATTGCCGTTTGCGAATTTCGAGCCGTTTGAAACATGGAGCTCCGGGTTTGTGGCGTTTGTTCCCGCTACGATTTTCACGATTGGATTGGTGGCGGCGTTTTTCCTGCCTCAAGCTTATTGTCATTACGGTTGTCCAACAGGTGCGATGCTTAAATTTCTAACACAATCGCCTTCGGCATGGACTCGGAAGGACACCGTGGCGGCGGTTTTGATCGGGGCAGCTTGTTTGTATGTGTTCTTATGAAACTTAGATTAAAATGAAGATTTTCACCGCAGAGACGCAAAGCAGAATGAGCACTAGCGAATTTACTTTGCAGCGAAGCTCAATAAGTTTGGACGGAGCGAAGCGTAGCCAAAGGTCGCCGAGGGAACGCAGAGCTTGGGTTGTGTTTTATGGTAAAATTTTGATGTGTGGATTGTTCAGCTTGTTCTTTTGTGTTTCATGCCAAAAGAAACGTAAGCCGAACATTCTTAGCGGAGAGGCAATGGGGACGTCTTGGAAACTTGCCTGGCGTGGCGATGAAGTGAGTGGCTTGGATAAAGAGGTTTTAGAATTGTTAGAGAAATGGGAGTCGGTGTTGAGCCAGTGGCGCGAGAATTCCGATCTCTCCCGGGCGAATCGCGGTGAAGCTATCACGCCGGATTTGCAGAGAGTGATGGATCTGGCGGAAGTGATACACCAACAAAGCTCAGGAGCTTTTGATTATCGTTTGCTCAAGCAAACCAGCGATGCGGGTTTTGGGCCAAAAGGTAATGGCATGGATCTTTCCGCAATCGCCAAAGGATTTGCTGTTGATAGGGTTGGTGATCGACTTCGTGAACTTGGTATCACGGATTTTGTTTTTGAGCTAGGCGGTGAAATTCTAGTGGGCGATGGGGAATGGGAAGTCGGCATTGAAGCCCCGGATCCTGCGACACAAAAAATTGCGAGAACCATGAAGCTACGTGATCGCGCGGTGGCGACGAGTGGAAACTACCGCCAGTTCAAGCCGGCGTCGGGTGGGTTAGCGAGTCACATCATCGATCCTAAAACTGGAACACCGATCATTCGTCCGCCATCTTTGGTGACGGTTTACGCCAAAGACTGCGCCACCGCCGATGCATGGGCGACAGCCCTGTTTGTGTTAGGTCCTGATTTCAAAGTACCTGAGGGAATTGAGGTGCAGTGGCAAAAAAGGAATCGTGATTTTTAATCGCGACCTCGTAAGTGAATTTGCTTCGGTTGCTATTTCCTGTTGCAGTCGCGATTGAAAATCGCGGTTCCTTTCGGTTGATTGACATCTTCACTCAAATAATCATCCTTCAAATTCATGAATAAATCCTTTCAACGCACTGAGTTCATCGTCCGCTTCATTTGCGGAGCGATATTCTTTGGTTTGGTTGTTGGTTTGTTAGGTTTACGATTTGTGACAGCGGTGGATGCGCTGGCTATAGCCGTTTGGATTTTGATCACTGTCAGCTTGAGCGTTCTCGTTGCTGTTTGTGGTGATGATGCATGGCGACGAATGGCCGGCATTTTCAGGTGGTGGTAAGACAGCAAAGAAAGGAACCGCGATTTTTAATCGCGACCTCGTAAGCGAAATGGATTCGGTTGCTATTTCCGGTTGCAGTCGCGATTGAAAATCGCGGTTCCTTTCCTGTTCTCTAATCCGTCGCTTTTTTAAGAGCCGCTGCAACGAAGCCAGAGAATAGCGGATGCGGGTGATTCGGTTTCGAGAGGAATTCTGGATGGAACTGGGCACCGATGTAGAAAGGATGATCCGGGAGTTCGACGATTTCCACCAAGCCTTCATTGGCCGAGACGGATGAGATGACGAGTCCGCCTTCTTGAAGCCTGTCTTGGTAATCCGAATTCACTTCGTAGCGATGACGATGGCGTTCCTTGATGCGATCAACATTGCCGTAGAGATCAGCGGCTTTGGTTCCGGCGAAGAGGATGGATTCGCATGAGCCGAGGCGCATGGTTGCACCCATATCGGTGACGCCTTTTTGTTCTTCTTGAAGGCAGATGACGGGATGCGGAGTGTTTTTATCAAACTCAGTCGAGTTTGCTCCTTTGAGTCCACATTTGTTACGTGCATATTCGATGGTAGCGATTTGCATCCCCAAGCAGATACCGAAGTATGGAATTTTGTTCTCACGAGCGTATTGGGCGGCGAGAATTTTTCCTTCGATACCGCGATCTCCGAATCCACCTGGGACAAGGATACCATCGACATCGCCGATGACGGCTTTCGCGCCATGATCTTCGATAGCTTCTGCTTCGACGCGGACGATCTGCACTTTGGTGTCGTGAAATGCGCCGGCGTGAATGAGCGATTCGTAAATAGATTTATAAGCGTCCTGCAGTTCGATGTATTTCCCAGCGACCGCGATGGTGACCTTGTGTTTTGGGTGAATGACTCGCTGTACGAATTTTTCCCATTCTTCGAGTTTGGGCGAAGGCGTGTGACCTAGACCGATTTTATCGACAACGAGTCGGTCTATCTTATCTCTCCGCAGATCGAGCGGGCATTCGTAAATTGTGTGATCGACATCGCGGAAAGCGACGACGTTCTTCTTCTCGACGTTGCAGAACATCGCGATCTTGCGGCGGTTGTCTTCATCAAGATCCGCCTCGGTGCGGCAGATGATGATGTCTGGCTGGATACCGAGTTCGCGGAGTTTAGCGACGGATTGTTGGGTGGGTTTGGTTTTAACTTCGCCAGCAGCTTTGATGTAAGGAAGGAGAGTGACGTGGATGAAGCAGACGTTGTCTTTGCCAACTTCTAAAGCGAACTGACGCAGAGCTTCGATGAAAAGTAATCCTTCCATGTCTCCAACTGTGCCGCCGATTTCGGTGATCAGGACGTCGACGTCAGGATTGTTTTTGGTAACCAAATGCATGCGATCTTTGATCTCATCGGTGACGTGTGGGATAAACTGAACTGTTTTGCCAAGGTATTCTCCACGACGCTCTTTTTTAATCACGGAATCGAACACCTGACCGGAGGTGAGGTTGTTCATTTGGGAAAGCACGCCTGAGGTGAAACGCTCGTAGTGGCCGAGATCGAGATCGGTTTCCGCGCCGTCATCTAACACATAAACCTCGCCGTGTTGGTAAGGTGACATCGTGCCTGGATCGACGTTGAGATAAGGGTCGAATTTTTGCATCAAGGTTTTCAGACCCCGAGCTTCGAGGAGGGTTCCGATGGATGCTGCGGCAAGACCTTTTCCGAGTGAGGAAACCACGCCGCCGGTGACAAAGATGTATTTCATAAATTTCAAATTTTAAGGTTCAAACTTCAAGTTAGAGGGCGTATCGAGAAGTATTAGATGTGATAGGTGATTGATGTTTGATACAGAGTTACTGAGATGCTGAGGAAAGGATGCGTTCGATTTCGAGAGCTTGTTCGGGTGTGTCGACTCCTGGTGAGGTATCGGTTGTTAGAAGGACTTTGATGTTGGCGCCGTTTTCGAGGGCGCGGAGTTGTTCGAGGGACTCGGCTTGTTCGAGTGGGGAGGGTGGCCAAGTGACAAACGTTTCAAGGAAATCGCGACGGTAGCCGTAAATGCCTTTGTGGCGAAGGACCTGCAGGTTCTCAACTGCGTTGCGGAAGAATGGGAGAGGAGATCTAGAAAAATAGAGGGCGTTGCCGTTGAGTTTGAGAACGACTTTCACGACGTTGGGATCGGCGACGGCTGGATCTTTCGGATCGAGAGGATTGGCGGCGGTGACCATGTCCAAGGTAGGATCGTTGCAAAGTGCTGCGGCGAGGTCATCAATCAGTTCGGGATCGATGAGGGGTTCATCGCCTTGGATGTTGAGAATGTGAGTGGCTTGCGGAATTTGTTGAATAGCTTCGGCGAGTCGGTCGGTTCCGGTGGGGTGATCAGGCGAGGTCATCACCGCTTTGCCGCCGAATGATGCTACGGCTTCGGCGATGCGATGATCATCGGTGGCGATGATGATTTCAGAAAGTTTCGTTGCGAGTTTGCAGCGCTCCCAAACGTGTTGAATCAGAGGTTTTCCTGCGATGAGATGAAGGGGCTTACCGGGGAAGCGGGTGGAGCCCCAGCGAGCCGGAAGGATGCCGATGATGTGAGGTTTAGAGGCAGGAAATGACACGCAAATAGAATAGGTTGCGCGAAGTTATGGGAGAGACCATGGGACGGCAAGGACGGTTTTTGAAATTTCAAATTTCAAGTTTCAAATCTCAAGACTCGGGCTCTGGACTCTGGACTCTGGACTCTGGGCTCTGGACTCTGGACTCTGGACTCTTTATGAATCCCCCATGCAGATGCCGATGGCGCGGGCGGCCTGGACGACCTCGCCTTCGGGGTCGACTAAGCGGAGTTTATTAACGGCTTCTTCGATGGTCACGGAATCGACATGGTAGGACTGGTAAGAAACCATCCGACCGAAGGCCTTTTGTTTAGCGAGATTGACGGCCATGACGCCGAAACGCATGCCAAGGATGCGGTCAAGTGCTGTAGGTGCGCCACCGCGTTGGAGGTGGCCGAGGGTAGTGGCACGAGTCTCTTTATTTGTTAGATCTTGGAGTCGTTTGGCAACTTGTTCACCGATTCCGCCGAGTCTGACTTCACCTGAGCAGTTATTATCAAGGGTGACGAGATCTCCGTCGGGCATTTTCGCGCCTTCGGCGACGACGACGAGGGTGGAATGCTGACCCTGAGCGGTGCGTTTTTTGATGAAATCTGCAATTTTTTCTAGGGAGAATGCTATTTCCGGAAGCAGAATGACGTTTGCGCCACCTGCGATGCCGCCCCAGAGGGCAATCCATCCAGCATGGCGTCCCATGACTTCCAGAACCATGATGCGTTTGTGGGATTCGGCGGTGGTGTTGAGTCGGTCTAAAGCATCGACCACCGTGGTGACTGCGCTATCGAAGCCGAAGGTCATGGCGGTGGCGGAAAGGTCGTTATCAATGGTTTTGGGAACGCCAATGATGGGCCAACCGAGGTGATACAGTTGCAGACCCGTTGTAAGAGAGCCATCGCCGCCGACGATGATGAGGGCTTCGATGTTAAGTTGGTCGATGGTTTGGCGGGCGCTATCGATGATATCCTTGGGGACTTCAGCGACCTTACCAGTGCCTATCTTGGCGGCGAAGTGGCCTTTGTTGGTTGATCCAAGAATCGTGCCTCCGAGCTTGAGGATACCAATGGTGTCCTTAGGTGTGAGGATGCGGTAGTCGCCGGGAGGGAGGAGCCCTTCGAAGCCGTCTTTGAAACCGATGACTTCCCAGCCAAGTTTATGCGCAGCACCTACAACGCCATGGATGACAGCGTTGAGTCCGGGGCAGTCGCCGCCGCTATTGAGGATACCGATGCGCATAAGTTTCAAATTTCAAATAACAAGTAGAGGTAATAATGAGAAAATAAGAAGAATCGATAATCATTGAAATTTGAAATTTAAATTTTGAAATTTATTTTACGGGAGGTGGGGTGGCTAGGAGTTCGTGTTTTGGGTTTTCAACGATTGCACCGGCTGCGAGCCATGCGTCGTAGTGAGCCCAACCATCGCGCATGAGTTTGCGAGTGCGGTTGAAACGATCGGGGCTATTGAGGACGACAACAATCAAGCGGCGAGGCGTGACACCTTTGTTGCCATCAGGTTTGATTCTAACAACTGGATCACGATCCATGCAGGTGGAGAGGCAAGGTCCAGCGTTTTGTGTGGTACCGGTCTTGATGCCGAGGATGCCCGTTTCTCCCACAAGCTCGTTGGTGTTGGTGATTGTTTTGGCGATCCCGTTGATTTTCACTTCACGGGATGGTTGGCGCGTGATGAAGGTAATCGGATTTCGGCGCATCGCATGGATGGAGAAACGTGCGACATCGGCGGCAGTGGAATAGCCGGGTTTTGATTCGAGATCCAGACCATGGGGATTGGTAAAACGGGTGCTTTTCGCGAGGACGAATTTGGCGAGTTTGTTCATTTCATCAACAAACGCTTGGACAGGATCGCCTATTTGTCCACGGCGTCTAAGGATATCAGCTCCGACGTGGTTGGCGATGGCGAGAGCGGCATAGTTATCGGATCGCAGGAGGGAAGCATAGAGAGCGTCTCTCAAAGTCATTGTATCGCCGACTTTGAGGCCGATGGCAGTGGATTGACCGAGAAGGTTTGCGGATTCTGGGATGGTAATCGTTGTTGTACCAAGATCCGTCACAGTCGCGGTCGCCCAATCGACAGCGACGATGGCGGTGGCAATTTTCGTCAAAGAAGCAACTGAACGCTTGTTGGTGGCACCGGATGCGGAGAGAACTTTACCAGAATAAGCCTCTACGACGATGTGAGACTCTTGGGCAAAGAGCGAGGATGTGAGGAAAATAAGTGAAGCGATCGCGTAGCGCATACGTTGGAGGATAATTAAGAAATCCGAAGTTTCAATCGCGAAACAGGAATTTTGTAATCGCTTAATAAGCAGAGGACAGAGTAGCGGATTTTACAATCTTTGTCACAGCCACGACAAAGATTGTAAGCGGACAAGATGGTTTTTTACAATCCTTGTCGTGGCTGTGACAAAGATTGTAATGGGGAGATGGGGAGATGGCTTTATGCTGGGTGAAAATCTGAAATGTTGAGTGGAGTATTTTTGTTTTATTTTTTGTGGTTATGGCTAAATTTCGTGAGTGAATGAGTTTTTGCAAGGAGGTGTGGTGTGGATGGTGACTGGGAGTCTTTTGTTTGTCGGTTTGGTGGGTTGTGTGTTACCGGCTTTGCCGGGGCATTTGTTTATTTTGTTGGCGGCTATTGGGTATCGACTGATGGTTGGGCCAGATGCTGGCATTGCTTGGTGGGGATTTGGGATTTTGGTTTTGCTGATGGCGATCTCGCAGATTTTTGAAATTGTGAGTGGTTCATTAGGGACTCAATGGTTTGGTGGAACTAAGTGGGGAGCATTGGGCGCATTGGTGGGTGGAATAGTGGGGATATTTTTTCTACCTTTTGGGCTGTTGATTGGGCCGCTCATTGGGGCGTTTGGATTTGAAAGGTTATTTGCGAAAAGGGAGATCAGGGAGTCTGCTGTGTCCGGTGTCGGCAGTATGGTGGGAACTCTGGTGGGAATTGTCGTCAAGGTGGTCATTGGGGTTGCGATGGTTGTTTGGTTCTTTTTGGATATTTGGGTGATCAAATAGAATAGTGAAGAGTGAAGAGTGAATAGTGAAAGCTGGGGAATGGAGGACAGGGGTGGTATCAAATTCATTTTTTGAAGTTTAGAGTTTAAAATTTAGAGTTTCGATTTTGCTTTCAGTTTCTCATCGTTTCAGGGTTCAATAGCTGTGCCGTCTCCTGGGCGGTCGCAATGAGGGCGCGAGTTTTCATTGAGGAAAGTCCGGACACCGTAGAGCAATTTGCCCTGTGAAAGCAGGGAACGTGAGTCGAGAGACAAGCGGATGGAAAGTGCAGCAGAAAATACACCGCCGATGGCTCGTAAGGGCACAGGTAAGGTTGAAATGGTGGGGTAAGAGCCCACCGCGCCGAGGGTGACCGGAGCGGCAATGTAAACCCCAATTGGTGCAAGACATAACAGGGAAAGGACTGCTCGTCCGTTCACTCCCGGGTATTAGTCGCACTCCGCGCAAGCGGGGCGCTCGGTGCAAGCCGAGTTGAGAGAAATGACCGTCCAGCTTCGGGTAAAATCGGGGTGGACAGAATCTGGCTTACAGGGAGACGGCACTCCTTTTTTATAGCGGAGAGCGGAGAGGGAAGAGAAGAGAGGAATTCGGGATGCGCGACTGGAGTCACGCGGTCCTATCTCTTGTGGATGGGGCGTATGGGTTTTTTGTTGGCCGCAGGTTTTTCTTGAGCCTTGTCGTCTTTGTTGGGGGCTATCGGGCTTTCCAAAGATGGGAGGAGGGAATCGCCAGCGAAGTTGCGGGCTGGGTCAGAGACGTCGTAGCGGTTATCCATGTTGAGTTGGACATTTTTAAGCGATTTGTCGCTATTTACGATGGAAGGTTGGATGAAGATCATGAGTTCGTCGCGATCGACGGTATTGGTTTTGGTCGAGAACAAACGTCCGAGTCCGGGAATGTCACTAAGAATAGGGATGCCGGAGATGGTTTCGGTGTCGTTGGTGGTAATCAATCCACCGAGGACGATGGTTTGATTGTTTGGAACGGTGACTGTTGTTAGGAGTTCACGCGTGCCGATGATGGGAACGCTACCGATACCTTCGATTGGATCTGATTCGCCGATTACATCATCGCTGAGCAACGCGATTTGGAGGGTGATTTCATTGTCTGAGTTAACGAGAGGAATCACTTCGAGTTTTAAAACAACGTCGCGATATTCGATATTGGTGGAGACGCCGTTGCCAGAGAACTGGTTAGAGTTGGTAGGAATTGCGATGCGGCGGCCGGATGAGATCGTGCCTTTGCGATTGTTTGCGGTGAAAATGGAAGGGCGGGAAAGGACGGTGAAATCGTTAGATGTGGAGAGAAGGTTTACGTAAGCGGCTAGTGAATTGCCGATTTTTCCATATAGCGATAAACCGCTTTGATTGGCAAAAGTTCCTGCGACAGTCCCAGTGATTGGATTGAGAAGATCTGAGGGATTGGTGCTGGTGGCGCCTTCACCACCAAGGTTAGAAAAACCGATTCCGCCATCTTCGTTTCCGCGGAATGCGCGAATCCAATCGACTCCAGTGGAAGTTGAGTCGCCGAGTGAGAGTTGTCCGAAGACCGTTGAGATCATGACTTGATCGGCTTTGACATCGACCTGATCGAGGAGTTTTTCGATGATTTCAACGCTGGATGGGGGTCCTTGGACGATGATGGAGTTGGTGATATTATCGGCGACGAGAAGGGTACGACCAACGAGGAGAGAGACAGGAGCTGAGTTGACGTTGGGATCTTGGAGTGCATCGCCACGGCTACCGCTGCCACTGCTGCTGCCACCGCCGTTACCGCCAAATCCGTTGGATCCGCCGAGACCAGAACTCGAAGAGTTTCTATTATTGTTAGAATTGTTAGTTTGTGAACGGTTAGATTGGCCACCTTGACCGCCGATTGCGGGTTGGCCGCCTGTGGTGCCTTGTGGGCCAGTTGCAGTTCCAGTTCCAGAAAATGCACGGGTTAGAGCATCACCGGCGATGGGGAGAAAATCGGCAACCGCGAGGAATTCGAGTTTTCTGCGAAGGAAATTGCGTTGGTCGGATTGGATATCGAACTGACTGATGAGGCCTTCGATGAAAACCAGATCGACAGGGCGTCCAATGGCAACGATGCGGTTGGTGCGGGCGTCTGGAATGATTTGTATGGGTGTTTCTTCGCCAGCTGAACCGCCGCCTGCGGAATCGGCAAGGCCGGCATTGGGGATGTTATCGTTTGCAATATTAGGTTGAGGAGCGCGTTGGATTCCAGCAGTGCGGGTGGTTTGTTGCTGATTGCCAAGCATTTCGTTGAGGGTGGTGGAGAGCTCGGTGACATCGGCAAATTTCACATTGATGAAACGGGTGGCGACGAGAGAGGAAGGTTTATCGATTTGAGCTTTGATATCGATGAGCTTGCGGATCAGGGAGGTGTTTTCGGTGATGATGACTGCAGCGGCGTTGGTAGAGGCGGCAATAGAACCGTAGGCTCCGAACTGGCCGATGATTTGGGTAAAGGTGCGGACGGCTTCATCAGGCTTGATGTGGTCGAGCTTCATAAAGTAGGTGATGACTGCGTCACCTTGAGGGAGAGGATCGTTTTCGGTAAAGACGGGGATACCAATGTTAGTGGGTCTAATACCACCAGACCCTAGCGTGAGGAAATCGAGTTTGGGATCGGTGGCATCAGGCACGAAAATGAAGCCTTCAATGGTTGCGGTTTTTTTGAGGATTTCGGCAGCTTGGGCGTAGGTGAGAGGGGTTTTGGGAGAAGCGTCTAAGTTTAATGCAAATGAGGCTTTAGCTGCTGCAGAGGAGACAATGACCCTGCGATCTGTGTATTTGGTGTAGAGGCCAGCTAGATCGTTGCCATTGAAATCCGTGCTTTCGATTTTTTCCTTGATTAGCGTTTCGTTGCCGACTGGTGGCACACCGGGGATGGCTGGAACTTCCGGATTTTGTGAAAAAAGAGGAAGGCCAGTGATTAAGAAAAGGGTTAGAATATAAAAGTGGTGGATCATGCGATGAAGGAGAAATGATTTACTGATACGCATACAAAGAAATTATCTAGTGCGCTGAGGGCGTTGCTGCGAGTTGTTGTTCGCTGGGTTTTGATTGGATTTCGCGGGCGGGACGATTCTTGGTCGTGGAGATGGGGGTGGGGGTGGCGTGATTTGACCGGGCGCTTGTTGATTAGGCTGATTTGGATTGAAGCCAGCAGGTAATTGTTGTTCAGGGGCTTTGTTGCTGTTTGGAGTATTCAGGACTACGAGATCAGGTTCAAAGCGGACTTGCCCAGTGAATTGTCCGTCAGTGAGAGTGACGATGGTTCCCAGACGGGTTCCAGAGTTACGATCAACGGATACGACTTGGAATTTAGAACTGGAGTTGGGTTGGATGACGATTTTTTTCTTATCTTTTTTGTGAGCAATCGTGATCCAATAGCCACCTTGGACAGGAGCGATACTGGTGAGGTGGTAGTCATCGAAAGGGCTTTTTGTAGGGGTTGGTCCGGCCACAACTGGAGGAGTCGTGAACAGGCTGGGTGTCCAGAGCTTGCTGTAGTATGAGAGTGGTTTTTTTACTGGAATATCCGCATGTGCGAAGCAGCAAAAAATAAAGCTTAGAAATGTGATGAAAATGGATTTTTTCATGAGTCGGGTGCTTCTGCTGGAAACCATTGAGAGATGACTGCGGTGCAGTCGATGAGTTTGTCGTCCAAGTTGTTTGGTTTCAGGAGAATTTGAGTCGCCGTGCGGAAAGCGGATGGTTCATTGATGGTATGAAGCCATTTGTAGAGGTCTTGTTCACTGCCGGTGACGCCAATTTCGATTTGAGTGCGGTGATAGTAAGTGCCTCTGGTATCAGTGGGTAAAAATCTTTGTTTGCCTTTGATGGTGAGCCCGGCTGTGCGTGCTTGCTCGTCGATGTAGGATTGAAGTTTGCCTTTAACGGTTTGGTCATCAGTGGCGGCGGGCTCGTTTTGCGCGAGCCAGTCCATTTGTTTGGAGAATTGATCCGAGTTGGTCTGGGTGTTGATGGCGAGTTGCAGTTTGTTTTTCGCAGTATCGAGATTGGTCTCGAAAATGGCTTTTTTCTCTTTGAACTGGGCGAAGAGGAAAAAATTAATCATCAAAAACCCCGCGAGGAGTAAAAGGGAGAGTAGATTTTTTTCGCGGGATGACATAAAAGAGTTAAGGAGAATTTAGGTTAGAAAAGTGGGGTTGTCAGTTTATGAGCTTGAGGATTAACCCCAGAAAGGCAGGTTAGTTACGGGGTGGTTTGTGGGAGATTGGCGGTGTGGGTGAATTCCCAACCAACCGCGATCTGTTGAGGAGGGCCTGGGGACCATTCGTAATTCAAAAGCTCATTGCTTTGTTTAAGTTTACGCGCGAATTCGGTGACGGCTTCTGCTTGGGGAGCTTCACCGATTAATCGGATATTGGTTGCTGAAATTTCAGCTGTTTTCAAACGCAGGCCAGTGTTGGGTGGGATGCATTTTTGGATTCGGAGGAGGATATCCATCGTGTTGTATTCGCTGGAGATGGCGTATTCGAGTTCATCCCATTTGTTGTTGTGAATCACGAATTTCTCAACCGACGGGGCGATTTCTTTTTCCCGAGCGGTGAGTTGCTTGGTGGTGGAGTGGGTTTTCCAGAGATCGTAACTGAAATAGCCGATCGCACCGATGTAGAAAATGGCAAGGGCTGCAACGGCGAGGAGGGTGTTTTGGCGTTTTTGAGCGGCGCGGCGGGCAGCACGAACATCTGCGGGGAGGAGTTGGCTGAGAGGTTCAGGTAGAGTGGGTGTGGGTTTTTTGGTGATCTCGACACGGATACTGAACGCCTTGGACAGTTCGATAGTTTGGGTGGCTTCGTCATTTGACCAAACGATGGCTTTATCAGGACTGACTTGGATGCCTTGGAGGGATAGTTGGGTTGTGGCGATGCGGATTTCACGGACTAGGTTGGCATCGGGAGAAATTCCGGTTGAACTTGTGGCTTGGCAGTAGACAAGTTTTCCCTGGTGATGGATGGCGAAGACCCAATGATCTAGTTCGCGCCATAGAGTGAGTGTGTTGCCGCTGGTTGGCAGGGCACGGGCGGAGATATCGAAAGCTTTGGGGGATTTTGACGGGAGGGACTCTGAACTGGGATTACGCAGGACCACGGAGAGCAGGGTGGATTCCTCGCTGGTAGTGGAGATGGGAAAAATGTCGGTGAGTTGCCCTGCGAGAGGATCTGGGCGTAAGCCAAGGCGTTCGGTATGGGTAGCGGCGAGATCGGGAAAGAGGGCTGCATCAGTGGTTTGAACGCGCAGAGGTAAAGCGGTGAATGCTTGGATGGGAAATAGGAAGATTAGATCACCGGCTGGAAACTTTTCAATTTCAGAAGCAAACTTGACGGGGTGGGAGGATTCAAGGGTGGCGGGTTGATTTGGCGCAATCGACCATATTTCCCATTCGGTATCGCCCGGGATAAGAAGGTGTTTTGAGGTGGATTTTGCCATGGTGAATTGAAGAGTCTTTAGAGGTGGGGGGACGGAGTCAGGAGTCAGGGAATGATTTCGATGGTGCGACTTAGTAGAATGGGTTTTCCGGTTCGATTTCTGAGTATGGTGACGATGCGGCGTTTGGATTCTCCTGAGCGGGCGGTTGAGTTGATGCGGGTGGTGGTGTCGTTCAAAGTGAAACGCTGGGCAATGTCTTGACGTGAATTTGCGTCAATGCCAAGCAAGGAAAGTGCGGAAGCGATATCTTGGAAAGGAGCGTCATCCTCGGTGTCACGGATTCCATCGGTCCCGAGCACGGTTGAAGGGATGATGGATGCCTGTTCTGGGGTGACCTCAGCTGCGACGGAAATGAGTTCGGCGTCGGCCTCATTGATGTCCAAAGTCCCGCCAGACCATACAGTGAACCAATTTCTCCAATCGGGGCGGAGGAGTTCGATTTCATTCATGCCGCGAACCAAGCGCATTTCCTCGATGTCGTAGAAGGGTCGATTGAAGGGTTGGTTGATGCGTCCCATTTCGTTGTATTCGTTGACTTCGGCACCGTTGAGGGCTTGTTCTTCATCGGTATCCACCCAATCGGTTAGGGCATCGGTTAGGGCTTGGGCTTCATCAAGCTCCATGCCCCAGTGAATGAAGATGGAGCGGATGAGGGTTTTGTCTTCGGCTAAAACTAGGGTGTTGATATTGTATCTGGCACTTTCTGAGGTGAGGGTGACGTGGATTTCCTCGTTGTTTTCCTCGTCGATACGGTGGAGGAGGGGGTCGTCGCGTTTAACGACGGGATTAGCGCCGACAGCGATGCCCATTTCTGCGAGTTGCAGGGCGCGTGAGCCATGGACTTTGGCGGTGGTTATTTCTGCATCAAATGAGATGACTCGCAAGGTGGTGATGGCGGCGAGCGACAGAATCGCGATCAACCAAATCACGGCGATCAAAGCGATGCCGGGTTTGTGTTGAGCGAGTTGTGAACGGCCTGTGTGCATTCGATTACTGAGTTGGGATTACAGGTGTGGGCGGAACGTTGGGTGCGGGAATTACGATGCGGGGATTTTGAGGGGCTCCTGTCTGGCTATTTTTAGCGCTACCTTGAAGTTGCCTCATGAAGACTTCTGGATTTTGTTTTGGTGGAATCCAGAAAATGTGGCGCATGGGTTCTCCATCCGCACCGAAAGCACAGGTGAGTTCCAATTGGATGGGAAGTTTGCCGGATTCATCCCAAACGTATTCGTATTCGAGTTGAGTGGGATTAAGGACGCGCCATTCGAAAATTCGAACATCTGTTAGAAGAGTGATTTCAGCGAAAGGGACTTCTTCGGTGGATGAGGATTTGAAGCTACTGCCCGTTCCCTCGGATGAAGTTTCATCAAGAATGGGGTTTTCATAATAGCGCAGAACGATGTCTATGAATCCTGAACGACGCATGACTGTGGAAAGTTGAACGGCTTTTGCGGTGCGTTCCTGATTGCCCCAAGTGAATGAAAGGGGAACATTTTCTAGGGTGAGATCGCTGAGGTAATGTGATGGGGTCTCGGTGACTTTAAGATCGAGACGTGTATTTCCGGGTAGAGATGTGAAGCGTTTTTCTAATAAGTCAAAAAATGCTTGGTGTAGCATTTCTTCGTTTTGGGTTTTAACGATATTATTGCCCAAATCAAGGGCTGCACGCGAAGTTGAGAATACCATACCAAAGAGAAGGCCGATCATGAGGAGAGCGATCACTATTTCTAACAGTGTGAATCCCGATCTTGATTTCTTTTGTGATAATTTCATGGCTGATACATGAGGTTGTAGCGCCATGTTTCCACGGAGCGGGATTGCCATGATCCATCTGCGAACCAATTTGCAGTGACCTGTATGTGAAACATTTCCTGAAGCAACTGCCCGTCTTGATTTTCCAAATCTTCGATGGGTTTGATCACGACATCGAGTTCGATATTGGTGCCTTCGACAGGGATCTGAGCCGTGCCTTCCTCGAGGGTTGGAAAGGAAAGTTGTTCTGCGAGTGCGGAGTCTAAAATACGAGTGATTCTGAGTTCTTGTTGGGTGATGGTTGCCGTTTGTGCCATGCGATGAAACGCAACGGCAAGACCTGTACAGGCGACGGCGAAGATGCCTATAGCAAGGACCACTTCCATGAGTAGGAAGCCTTTGCGATTCTTGGTTGATGGATGTGATTGTTTCAAAATGACGAGCTGAAGAATCGGTTAGCCTAAAGATAGAAATAGAACCACAATGGTAGCACAGCGTACATGGACGAACTGACTACTAGAAAATATTTCGTCAAATGGACACAGATACACACGGATAATCAAAGAGTTATGAGTTTTAATTTTTTCTCTAGGGTTAGTATGCTTCGAGTTCAGAATCTGCGATGGTGGCGGTGAGCGGATGATAGGTGTCTTGGGCGTAACTTTTTTCCATCACGAGACGAACGGTGATGGGTTCGCAGAGTCCGTCTGGATCGAAGCGCCACACGGGAACGTTTTTTTCATCGGGTATCAAAAATTTTTCGGTGTTCCAATGGCGAATGGTCAGTTGGATATCGGGATCGATGTTGATGGTTTCCTGGATCCCGGTATGTCGGGATGACTCGCTGGAAATGCCGCCGATTTCATTTCCTTGGGCAGTTGTGCGTTCGCTGTTTCCGGCTTGGGTGAATGGAACGAGTTTAACCGAGCCGGGATGAAATTCGATGGCATAGGGTTTTTGATTTAAAATGGCGACCGTGCGTGCCTTTTTCGCGAGGAGTTCGATCTCGCTTGATTGGGTTGTTAGGGTGCGCTCGGAATCATTGATTGTTAACGATGCAATGACGCCAGCGGTGATGACACCGATGACAAGAAGAACGATAACGATTTCGATGAGCGTGAAACCTTTTTTCAAATGTGATTCACCGCGGAGGGGCGGAGGAACGCGGTGCTTGGGTTGTAAGCTAAGATGCAATTTTATGATGTTTCTAGTGATTCCTTAAGCGCATGGGTTAAGGAAGAGATTGTTAGAAACACGTTACGTTAGTCCTGAGAAGACATGTCGTCATCGGTGTTTTCCTGTCCATCAGGACCCAAAGTGTAGATTTCGAACTCACTGGTATCTTTTTTACCAGGGTTGCGGTAGCGGTAAGGAGCACCCCATGGATCGGTTGGAACGCCTTTTGTGCCTGCGGTTGACCAACGTTTCGGGACGGGAGGGGAGGATGGTTTGACAAAAAGGGCCTCGAGTCCTTGTTGAGTGGTTGGGGGCTGACCGGCCAACATCTTGTAGCTTAGAACCGCTGCTTTGAGGTTGCCAAAATCAGCATCAACGCGCTGAACCTTGGCTCCTTCTCCAATCTTATTCAGTCCAACAATTGATCCAGCAATGATCACACCAATAATGCCCAAGACGATAACAATTTCTAGGAGGGTGAAACCTTTGGAAGAGGTGCGAACGGGTTTGAGAGTATGAATTTTCATAAGAGTTACAGGGGCATTGAAAGAATATGTGTATATTCTATATCAGAAGACGGCTGTGTCAACTTTGGGGAAGGTTCCCAAGATGAGGTGTAAACTGCCGACAAGGGGGGAAGTTGCGGTGAAAAGTAAATATATCAGCTGCTTAATTGAAGCTTCAATCTTGTGTATTAAGTTTATTTGACCGTTTTTTCATTAGATTCAGGTTCTCGGAAGTCCCGAAATAAGTTTATTTTGGGTAATTTTCCGCCTGAGTTCCCAATGACTCCAAGATGCCTGCTATTGGCATCATACCACCATTGTTGTTCTGAGATTAGTGAGGTTACATCAGAGCCTTGAACCTTATATGTGAAATTCGCCTCAAAATAACCGCTTGCCGGGGTGCTTTGATTACCCAGTGGGGCATCGATAATTTTTGAACTATCGGGTTCGATCGATAAGACTTGCTCGCCCAATTTCGCCTCAATGGTTTTGTCGCTTCGATTGATCCATAGAGTTTGGCTGATTTTGAAATTTAAATTGATCACTGTCAGTTTGACCGGTGCAATTTTGTTTTCTGGATCGCTGGATATGAGTAGAAGAATATTAGTGAATTCAGTAGGAATTTCAACAGTGGGTGCTTCTGGAGATATATCTTTTGGATTATCGACCTGAGAGGGAAGTAGTAAGAGTCGAGTGGTGTTAGAACTGATTTTATATACCGCTGAAAGATTCATGCTCGGTAGATCAACTTGTTGTGAAGTTGATCCATCAAATAAATGTAGAGATTTCGGAGCGGTAGCGGGTCGCTCTAAAAATAGAATTCGGCAATCACGTTTAGCAACCTTTTCAGCATATGATTGAGTAAATAAAGTGAGAAGCGCAGTGAAGATGAGGTATGTAATTTTCACATGATTGGGAGGGTGTTAGATTTACTCGGTTTCTTCCGGTTTTACATCTTCAGTGGACTCTTCTTCATCTGGTGATCGGAAGTCTCGGAAATAGTATATTCTCGGTAATTTTCCACCGGTGTTCACCATGAATCCTAGATGTTTGCTTGCGGTATCATGCCACCAAGCTTGTTCTGTGATTGGAGCGTATTCTCCTTTGCCATTTGCTTGATAGATGAATTGCGCGGTGTAGTAGCCGCTGGGAGAAATGGGGTCTTTGGAGATAGTACGACCTCTTGGATCCACAGTCATTTCGGCACTGCCTAATTTAGCGGCAATTCGGTGGTCGGTTAAATTATACCAGAGGGTTTCACCAGGTTTAAGTTTGCCTGCTCCGGTGTCGACTAAGTTCATCTTGATTGGGATAACTGTATTTTCTGGATCAGGGGTAATGATGATGTAGAACTCTCCGACATTTTCAGGAATTTTGAGCAAGGGTGATTTAGGAAGTAAATTTTTTGGGTCTGTGATTTTATTGGCTGTGATCGCTATGGTTAGCTCACCAGGAGGTAGTTTGATCACCTCGGATAAATTCATGCTGGGCAATGTAACGGCTTGGCTTACTTTGCCATTGAAGAGAAATGCTACTTTCGGTGCGCTTTGTGGGCGTTCAGGAAATACGATGCGACATGTGCGTGACTGTGCATGTAGTGTGCTCGCTAGTATGAAAAATCCAGCGGTGATAATAGTAATGATGCGAGTCATAAAGAGCATGATGAATCCGGCGGTGAATCTTTGGTTATTAGACTTCATTAGCGTTAAGCCATCTAAATGATACAATATCGTAGTATCTGCCGAATGTGATATTTCTTTGGTTGGTTGGAGGATCGATGGAATCTGCGGCGTCTGATTTATCGCAGAATTCGCGGGTTCTTTTGACAATCGCCTCGCACCATGCTTGGGCAATGACTTTGCCGTCTTTGTCTAAAGCATCGCCATAGGCACGAATGGTAAAGGTATCATCTCTGACACTTAAGATCGGAGCGATAGGGCGTAGGATGTCAGCTTGTCGAATCCAGCTAGGAGCACCGTAGGCGCTTGAGCCTTCCGCCGCTTTCTTGAATTCGTAATTTACACCGGTGAGTTTGGGATCGTTAGCCGCCATGGTATTATCAGAGAGCGAGTTTGCGGGGTCGCGAAGTTTTTTCATCGGATCAACAGATAGACGGTTGATGGCGGTTTGAATGGCTCCGGCTAGAGCGAGATCTTCATTGGAGCTGAGTTGGCGGTTGACGAATTCCGATAGCGAGAGGAACGGGCCGCGCAGACGGACCTGCTCAACGACTTTCGCCGCGAGATCATTGATCTGGTCATCAGTTAGGCTTCTGAAGCCGGCATACTCGGAAGCGGTTGCAAATTGGCCGCCGAAGCCTGCTACAGTGCCCGCTTCAACATCCGATGCAATAGGACTGCGCGTCACAATGTGTTTTTTATCAACAACGCTGGATTCGATTTCATTAGCTCCTTGTGTTGCTATCTTATCAAGGCTTTTCGCGTGTCCTAACAGGGCTTTCCACGCCTCGACCGAGGTTGAGTTCACATTGAACATTCCATCGACTTCAAATCGGGAGGCGACTTTCAGCCATCCGGCGGAGTTGGTGCTTGAGCTTGGAATGATTTCTCCAATGCGCGTCGTCGCTACCGAATCCGTCACCTTGCTATCGGCGGTGATGGGTCGATAAGCCCGATTCACCAACTCTCTTTCTCCTTTGAGAAACTCCCGATAGACGGTATTGATGTCTTTCGAAACTGTTAGACCGAAACCCACAGGCTCAGGTGCGATGGATGATAAAAACCAATCGTCAAACAGCAGATGATTCGCACAATAAGCATCGTCGTGCTGAAGATTAGTCGTCACACTGTTTGGAGCAAGGGTAGGAGGGACAATCTGATCTTTGGGAATCAGTGGTGTTGCATCGCTGTTTCCGATCAGGTTGCACTGGAAGGGAGGATAAGGGTTGTTTCCTCGGGGATTCCATCCATGAAGTTCTACTAGAGAAGCCATTGGACGTAGCGGGATATCACACATGATCAGCCGTGATAAGCCGTCGCCGCTCTGATAGCCTGTGGCAATGAAACCTTTTGATGGACTTAAGTTGGGAGTGATTGTGGATCCCATGGTGAGCGAGTGGTAGGCGAAGTCGAAGGTGTTGTTTGCTGGGTGATCCTTAGCCATGCCACTAGCTGGATCACTCAACACCATGGCGGCCAGCGGATTGTTTTGTATGGCGCCTTTGGTTGGACGGTTTTGTTTCGTGCCGGGTCCGGTGCCGATGGTCATGCGCGGGCCGAAGCTTGTTGAAAAAATGGGTATCCAAGGGCCTGATGCAAGTTCTCCTACCGAGTAACCCACTTCATCGACCTCATCATTTGGCCAATATTTGTTGCCCTCGTTTTCGGCTACAAGTGCTGTGATATTGTGAAACTCGTCTCCTATTCCTGACGGCAATTTGGCAGTCCCACCAAAGTGGGAACTTCCATCCCCGAAGGACAGGGAAAAGCCGTATCCGGGAGCCCGGTCCCGATAAGGCTGTGTAAGCCTGTCGCCCCGAAAGAGGAACCAGAAGTTTGTGGAAGCTAGAAGGTTTGAAGTGTAAGTAAATTCACGTCCCACAATATTGGCTGGGCTGTGACCCTCCTTCATTCTGAAGGCGCCACCACCGAAGCCGTAGCCATTGTCGATCCACTCAGGTGAGAATATTTTGGCTTCACCTGGTTTGTAGCTGATGGTGCCTTCCGGTAGCCAGAGTGCCCAAGTGCGTAAATCTCTCCATGTGGAGCTTGTCCCAAATTTGGCCACGTTCCCCGTCAATTGATTGTCATATGGGTTTGCGTAATTATTGGGCCAATCCAAAGTCTGGAAGTTACCATTCGTGAGCAACCTGTATTGATTGTTGGGTACAGCATCTGGATTGGGGAAAGTGGCCTTGTTGACAATCGCCATGGCCCCTGGCATCGCGCGTCGCCACCCTATTCCACGAAAGTTCGGATGGGTTCCGGTGTTTTGGCCTCCGTTGAGTGTTCCACTGATCGTTTGCTCAAGGGTGACATTATAAGGATTCCACAGGGTGAAAAATGGCACATAGATCAGGTTCATCTGATACCTTTTGGGATTTTGATTGAGCCTTGCTGGATCTTCAAATGCCCTCGCATAGACTAAGATCTGAAACCGCGCGATCTGGGGATGGAGTCGCTGTATGTGTTTGTGGTTGTAGATTTCGAGGGCCCTGATTGAGGACGCGCTCTGTTTGGCGATCTTATCCCAAACAACCGGACTCTTCACGAGTCCGTAATTGTAGGAAAAGTTCTTGTAAGAAGTGGCGAAGCTCTGGAGCGAGGCCCAGGATGCGGCGGCCGCATAGTAAGTACCGGGTTGAGTATATCCCAAAATAAGTGAGTATTCACTCCATGGATAAAGGTTGGACAGAGTGGGGGTTGCGGCCCTCACTGCGGCCATGTTGCTAGTGGCAACCGAAGCTGCGGGCTTGACTGGCTTTGGAACAAGCGTGGTTGCTCCCGGTTTAGGAGTATAACGGAAGAGCGGTAGCTGACCTCCGGGGTAGGTGCTGTAAATGTCATCCCATTTTTCTGTAAGCAGGGATAGATCCTTGCGCCAGCCGCCGGTTGCAGTGTTGGTCAGAAGGCCGACGGAGTAAGAGGAGAGATCGTGGAATTTTTTTTGAGGCTCGATGTTGTTGTCTTTGCTGATCAAATCCATCGTCTGTCGGCTGATCGCCTTGCGCCCTGATTTTGCCGGCGCAAGTCTCGGGCTATGAAGTTCCGGATCATTGATTAGAGTTGTTAGCCCAAACACAGTTGGATCCGAGATGGAGTGTGACTGCCCCATTTCAATGAGAGCTGAAACATTCTCAGTTCTAGATTTGTAAGGCTGTGCAAGAAGTGCCTTTTGGTTCTCACCGGATACCCACCAGGCAAAGCGGCCATCGTTCACATCATCGCCATTGTCGTCCAATTCAGTTGGGACGAGATGGACTTGGCGGGTATCAGTCTCTTGTAGCGAGCCATCCGCGAGTAGGGGAATGGTGTCCGTGCTTGCGGAAGTTTGAATCAAGTTTGGTGGATCAGTGATATTGGGTTTAGTCTTTGTAGCAGCAGTGGAAACCAGCCAGTCAACAAAGCGACCTGTGTTACTAGGTTCTTCCGTCACGTCTTTTGCACTGTATTCGGGAATTTTGGGGCGACCAGGAGCTACAGGATTTGGATCACGGCCTGTTACTTCATGATCGGTTCCCTCCCAGCTTTTCCATACGCCTAACAACGTAGGGTAACTTGCATCGACAATATTGGCAGTTGCAGTGACTCGAGTATCAGATCCGGTGTGGCGTTGTAATTCGCCAATTGCTATCATGAGAGCCATGCGAGCATTGGCGCGCGCGCGGTTTTTTGCGGATTCTTGGCCTCCGCTGCGAAGGGTAACAACGGATAAACTGAGAGTGCCGACCGTAATAATCGCAAGTAATACCATCAATAAAATGGTTGCGATTAGCGCAAAACCACGATTCTTTTCATGCGAATAACAAAAGTATTTTATCATAAATACATGACTTACTAAGTAAATACACCACGATAATCTACATTTAGCAATCTGAAATCCAAATAAGTAGTCTGTATTCAGATGAAACTACCATCATTCATTGTGTGGACGATGGACGTTTTTAAGGTGTAGTTCCTTTGACGCGCGCGAAGAGTTTAGTTCCAGGGGCGGCTGCGCTGGCTGGAATCGTGGCTTGCACATCGATGTAGTCTCCACTGGGGTTCGAAATGACAAAATTAATTCCGCTGGAGTTGTAATTAGCGTAGTTGCCAGTTGTGCCAGGAACTTCTACTTCGTGATTTGTCCAAAGATCAGTGACGCCTAAGTCCTTGCTGTATTGAACTTTGATAGAAGCTGTGCCACGAGCAGAAGTTTTCAGGGTGCGGAATGTGAGTATAATATTGCCAGAATTTTGTACAGCAGCAGGGAGAGAGGCGCGTGCGTTAACGCTTGGATTACTGGCACCTAACAGCCATGCAAGACCGTTGGGAACTCCATCGTTATTCGTGTCTGTATTGAAACTGCCAGCGTTAGACCAAGCGGTGAATGGAATACCTGTTACAGTAACAGTCGTTCCATCATCTATCGCCGGGCTAGTGATCAGCGCATTTGCTGATATATCTTGAATCACGGCGGTGGTTGGAATCCGTAATCGCAGAGTGCCAGGAGTTGTTGGAGTAACTGGAACGTTGAAGACTCCGGGTGATGTCTCGGTGATCGTACCAATGGTGATGGAGGAAGTGCCAGCATTTGTAAAATCAGGATTGTTGAGCGTAGCGGCATCAATATCCTCGTTAAAGCTTACCGTATACGTGACGACAGTATCGATAAGGATGATATTGTCACCAGCGAGGTTATCGGTGATGTTGTCTAGAGATGGAGGTGTTATATCGCCAATCGCTGTGATGACCAAGCGAAGTTCGTTGCCGACGATGGATACACTTGCTGCGCAGCCAAGTGGAAGGGTGAGGGTGGTAGGTGCGACCCCAGTAATATTATTGCCACCAGTTACCAGCACATAGGTACCTGTTGATACACCGGAGAATAGGTTGATCTTGAGTTCGGAGGCTCCGCTGAACGCCAAGTTTTTACCAGTTGCGATGTTGAGCGGGTCATGGCTTCCAGAGGCCGAGCTGAGATTGAACTCCAGCTTGCCGCCTGCAGCGACGGTTACGTTCCCTCCAATCGCGCCGGTTCCACCAAAAGTGGCTTCATTGGCAACCGTGATGTTACTTGCTACGGTGCTGCCATTGATGAAAAGTTTTCCCTGATTGATCGTGGTCGCACCCGTGTAGGTGTTCGCGCCGGAAAGAGTGATGGAGCCGGTGCCGGTTTTTGTTAGAGCCACCGTTCCGGTGCCTGCATTCGTATTATTCGCGATCACGCCTTGGAAATTGCCACCTGAGACACCACCGTTGCCGATGGTGAAAGTGATGGCACCTGCGCCGTTGTTGGCGATCGTGCCGCCCGTGCCCGTGAGATTGCCCACCGTCACGGCCGCGATGTTATTCAGGTTTAATAAACCGCCATTGACGGTCAAAGTTCCTACACTGGAGCCCAAGCCAGTGAGGTTACCCAGCTGGAGGGTGCCCTCCTGCAATGTCGTTCCTCCGTTATAAGTGTTGGCGGCATTGAGTCTGAGGATTCCGGACCCAGTCTTGATGAGCCCGGCTGGAGTCGCGCTACTATTGCGGATGATGCCGGAAAAGGTGGCGGTGCTGCCGAGAGTTGTCACTCCAGCTCCCAAAGGGGTGGATACCGTGCGTGTCGCACCATTGAGGTCGATTTTGTTGTTAAAGGAGAGATCGCGCCACGTTTCCGGTCCATTTTCCATGACGAAGGTGGAGGGTGAGAAATACTGGCTACCCCAAACCACTTCATAGTTGGCACTGTTATTGAGCGTCACTGAGGCGCCCATGCTCGTCATACTACTGAATCCGGTTGTTCCACCGGTCAATTGGACTTGGCCTGCTCCCGGGCCAAGGGTGCGTGCGAGGCCGAATGTGTAGTAAGCCTGAAGAATCGCATTGTTCAGGGTGAGGTTGCCGGGAGGTAGGGCGCCGCCGTTGCCTATCATCAGCCTTCCGGCGTTGATTACGGTTGGACCCGTGTATTTGGGTGCTCCATCGTTGGCAAAGCGAAGCAATCCCGTACCATTTTTGATGATTCCTCCGGTTCCCGTGGCACTCGCCCCCACGTTAGCTCCAGGAATTGTAACTTGTCCTACGTTATCGATCGTCAGCGTGTTGGAGCCCAGATCCAACAACCCTGGAATAGTGAGTGTTCCGCTTGAGTTATTCGTCCAAGTCTGCGACCCACCAAGAACGGGGCTGTTGAGGATGATATTACCAGAGCCCGGATTAATTGTGATCCCACGGTTGATGGTCAAAGTGCCTGCCACATTTCCCAGATCATAGGTTCCGCTGAAAGCATTGACGGTGATCGAGCCGAGGGTGGTGGGTTCGTATAGGGGAACGGAGCCGCCTGTGCCGCCGTTTCCAAATATCACATCTTTGCCGCTTATCCAATCGATGTTTGATCCTGCGGCCGCATCCCGCCATTGCTTGAGACTGAGCCACCCGCCGCTACCATCGTTTTGACCGTTGACATAGTTCGCGTCGGCATCCCAGCGGAGTGGCGCCGTGAGATAGACATTAGTGGATTGAATGGAAATTTTGCCTGCAGAGTCGGTGACTCGCAAGCGGATTGGGTTGTTACCAAACACCATGCCATAAGTGCTTTGCAAGACAGTTATGTTGATAGCTGAGGGGGTGACTCCGGTAGCATTCGCCGTGAAGCCTGCCAAATCGTTGCTGTCATCGAGATCCCATTCGTAAGTCGAGATGGTTTGGCCATCCGAGGCTAATGATCCGCTGCCATTCAGCGAGAGATCTTCCGTGCTGGAGACCGTGTAGGGACCGCCCGGGACAGCGAGCGGGTTGGCTCGGATCACGGTGAGGACTTGCTCCACACTATCAGCCGGATGGTAATTTTCGTCTCCTGCCTGGATGGCGGTAATCGTGCTCGTGCCGACGCCGACAATCGTCACCGTATTTCCATCTACCGTAGCAACCGAGCTGTTAGAACTTGTAAAACTTACTGGGAGATTGGAAGTGCTGGTGGCTGTGAGTGTGATAGAAGCTTGATCATTGCCCACACTGTTCAGAGCGGCAAAGTTGATGGATTGGGAAGCCTTGGAGATGAGGAGAGTGCCACTTGCGGATCCTGTGTAGCCGGATTCAGTGACCGTGGCGACCACGTCATAGCTGCCTGCATCAGTCGGTACGCTTTCAGCGCCACTTAAGCCGTTATAGGTGAGCGAATAGGTTTTTTGAGGGCTGGTGGTGACGGCCACTGCTTTGGGTGTGCCATCGTAGGTTTGGTAGAGATTTCTCAGAGTGACTTCGACTGGGAGACCGTTCACCGTGAGGCTTGCAGATCGCGTGGTGTTGCCTAGACCGCTGCCGGGACCAGCCGTGGTATTTGTAAACGTGATCGTGTCATAGTAGCTACCGATTGAAAGAGAATTGGCGCTTGAATTCGGCGTGACGGTAACAGTGGTGGATGCCCCTGGCGCGAGGGTGCCACTGGCGCTGCTGAGGTCGAGCCATGCCACTGATTTTGCGGCAGTCCAGTCCAGTGATTGGTTGCCGTAATTGTTGAGGGTGTAGGTTTTTGAGGACGGACTGAAAGGACCGCCGGAGTCGCCAAAGGTCGAGAAGTCGCCGGCGGTAACAGCCAGCACACCATAAACGGGCACTGTTATATTTAAAGTGTTGTTGTCGAGTAGGGCATTGATGGTGTTCAGGTTCAGGCCTGCCGCGCTTTGCAAGCTGGCTCCGGCATTGATTTGGAGCTGAAGGGTTCCTGCGGAGTTTGGTGTGACTTGAATCGTAAAAACACCCGGTGCGGTTTCAACGATGTCGCCATAAATAACGGATGCTGTGCCGGAGTTGCCAAAATCCGCTGTGGTGACGGTCGTGTCATTCATGTCCTCATTGAAGGTGACCGTGTAGGTGATGGGGGTATAGATATCAACCGGACCGCCACTTTTATCGTCCGCGATACTGACAAGGGTTGGTGGATCTGGGAAGACGCCGGAGTATTCAACTGTTAGAACAAGATTATTGCCAACGATGGAAAGTCCCGCGGCCCAAGCATCTGGATAAACGAGTGAGGGAAGCGGACCGAAGATGCCGCCAGGGGCTGTTAGAAGCGTATATGATCCAGTGGATACAAAGCCGGATACTGTGACTTGTGAGGAGCCAGAGAAGGTCAGAGAGCGGCTAGCTCCGAGTTCCAGCTTGTCATGTGCGGCAGGTATCGAATTCATGATGAATGCAAGTTTGCCGCCAGCAGCGATGGTGGTGTTACCACCGATGGTTCCGGTGCCCAGGAGGGTCGCTCCGTTGTTGATCGTGATGTTGCCGCTACCCGTGCTGCCATTGACATACAAATTGGATCCGCCATTGACGGTAATGTTAGTCGCGCCCGTACTGCCATTGATTAGCAAATCGCCGCTGTTGGCGTTCACCGTGGTGGTTCCCGCATACGTGTTGTTCCCGTTCAGAATGAGTTGACCGGAGCCGCTCTTGATCAAAGCACCCGCAGTGGATCCGCCGCCGTTTGCGATGATACCATTGATGACTGTCTTACCGGAACCTGCAATGGTCAGGATGCGACTGCCTGAGTTTTGTGATAGATCCACATCGCCTAAAGTCAGAGTCTTGGTCGAGATGATGTTGTTGGTGAGGGTGTATTGTGCGGACCAATTGTTGGTTAGCTTGCCGGTGATGGTGAGACTTTGGCTACCGTCAAAGACTGGATTGTTAGAGAGAATCAGACTGTTGCTGATGGTTCGGTCTGCCCCTACGGCTTCAATGAAGGAGGTAGTCCCGTTAGCGGTGCTGATATTACCTGAGGCCAGCCCACCGTTGGAGTTGTTTCCAAGTTGTAGCCGACTGCCGCCCGCCATAAAGAGGGTGCCAGCACTAGAGATACTGCCATTGAGGCGCAGGATACCGCCATTGATCGTGGTGTTCCGATAATTGTTTGTCCCATTGAGGATAAGCGTGCCGCCGTCATTCTTTGTTAGATCGGCAACGCCGAGTGTTAGACTTCCAGTTACTGTGGTCGTGCGGGATCCGCCGATGCTCAGGTTACGGTTGTTGGCACCATCGCGGTTGATCGAACTGATGGTGGTATCTATTTCGGCAGTGATATTCAGGCTGTTGTTGATGGTCATTGCGCCGAGTGTGAGACTGCCACTACCGCGGGTGGTAAAATCTGCATTGGCAGCAATCGGATTGGTGGTAACCACCGTGCCGATCGATTTGAGAGTGCTGAGTCCGGCGAAAGTGAGGGTGCCGTTGCCTAGTGAACTGTTGTTGCCGATGGTCAGGATACTGCCTGCATTCAGTGTGATGCCGCTGGTCGTAGTGCTGCCGAGCAGCGAGAGGGAGGTATTTGCTAGAACGCTTGTTGCGCCGGTGAAGTTGTTGTTTGCCGCCAGTGTGACATTTCCTCGGACCGTAAGTGAACGCGCTCCGGTGATCGCATTGGTATTCGCCATCGTGAGCGTGCCACCCTCACCGCTGAGGCGATAGGCTGTGCCTTGAGGTGTTAGAGTGCCGGTATAAGTTAGATCACCTAAGGCGCCGAAATAGGCGGCTGTTAGACCGGCGGTGTTGAAGTCGAGGGAGGTGGAGGCAAAATGGTTTGCCACGATCGTACCCGCTGAGGTGGTGACGATGCGGTTGTTGAGTGCTGTCTGTATGTTTCCGGAGCCGAAGGAAGGACCGAAGGCTAAAATTCCCGAGGAATTGACAGTAAGATTTCGGGTGCCGCCGGGAATGGAATTCGCTGCGTTCACAAACAAGACACCCGCATTCACCGTGGTTGCGCCGATGGCCGAGCTGTTATTTCCTGATAGGATCAAGGTGCCTCCCACAAGGGTGGTGTCACCGGTATGGGAGAGATCGCCGGACAGGGTCATAGAGCCCACATTCGATACGGTAAGGGAGCGTGTGGAAGCATCCTGGCTGATCGGCGTGGCGATACTGCTCGAGCCCGAGCTCACGCTGATCGTGCCGTTCGCTGTTAGGCGGAGATTACCGCCGCTTCCCTGAGCAAGGTTGACCGAGCCATTGCGCATGATGAGGCCGCTGATGTTGTGGCTGCCTACCACATCAACCGCATAGGATCCGGTGGCGTCGCTACCGGCGGCAAAGATGGCGGTGTTTCCGGCCGTCCAAGCGGCCGTGCTGCCGGTGCCAGCGGTTGAGCTGCTCCAATAGGTATTGACCGCATTCCATGTTCCGGATGGGCTGATGCCACCTGCGCCCGCAGTGGTCCCGTTCACATCCCAATAACCGACCGCTGGTGTGCCTACGGTTAGAATGCCCGTTCCGGTGATCCAACTGAACTTGAAGTTAGCGTTGCTGGTGGTGCTGCCGTAGGTGCCCGCCGGCTGTGTCACTCCGTTGAAAATGAATGCTGCGATTGTGTCGTTGGCATTCATCCGCAGCATGGTGCCAGTTGTGCCGCTGATGCTGAGTGTGGCCGTGTCCGCCATGGCGTTGGCGGCATTGATTTCCAGAATCGCGTAGCTCGCGGTTGAGCCTCGGTTTTTGTCGATCGTGATGTTGCCCGTTCCCAGCGAGCCCGCGGCGTTGGCCCGGATGGTCAGGCCGGGATCCACATACGGAGCGCCAAAGGCATAGAGGCTACCGAAGGTATTCGGAACGTTGAAATTGGCGATACAGGAGCCTTGGCTATTTCCTTGTAACTGCAATTGGTTTGAGCCGCTGATGGGATAGTTGAACTGTAACGTGGCGCCGCCTTGAGTGGAAGAGCCAAGGATGAACAGGGCATTTCCCAAGAGTTGGATTTCCGGAACGATGGCTGTTCCGCCCATACGCGTATTGATCGCGGATCCGGGGTTCATAAAAATTTTGGATAATCCTGGAGTACCCAGTGCGCTATAGGATCCGAGAAGTTGATTCGTCCAGCCGATGCTCAAGACAGCATTATTCTGCAGCGTGAGGTTTCCGGTATAAGTGGGTGTGGCATTATTCCATGGCAGGGGGCTTTTCCCGGCAAGGATCACCACATCTAGGTCGCCCTGAGGGATGCCGTTGTCCCAGTTGGCGGCCGTGTTCCATGTGTCATAGTTTCCTGAGGGCCCTGTGTATTTGGTGGAGTTCACCAGTTGCACCGTGGCATCATCGATCGCAGTTTTGGAGGAGGAATCGGTAACACGCACGCGGACGGTGTTGCTGCCATCGATCATGCCATAGAGAGTTTGCAAATCTGTATAGGAAATGGCTGCCGGAGTGGCTCCGGTGGCGTCGTCGAATTGGCCATCATTATCCAAATCCCATTCATAAGCGGTGATGGTCGCGTTTCCGGATGGTAGTGCTGTTGCAACTAGAGAAAGTGAAGTTGTTGAATTGGGCAGGTAATAGGGACCAGCGGCGTTCACCTCTGGGTTTGCTAAAACCACGGACAGCTGCACATCATCAAAGGCGACCTCGTTTTGAATATCATCTAGCCCTTTGTTGATGAGCCGGATTTGGAGCGCCTGATTGACTAGTCCTGAGTCCGCGGGATCATAGACGTAATTGAGCGTGGAGGTCACAAACTGGCCGAAAGCCGGACTGAGGGAATTGTCGTCCTCGGCGATCACCGTGCCGCCTGCTAAAAGTTGCACCCGATAGCCGGGATTTACTTGGTAAGTGTTGGTGTAGCCAACCTTGACGGTGAGCTGATAGGTGTCTCCTTCTTTGAAGGTCGTGGATAGGGTTTGGGAAAGACCTTTTTCCACTCCGCTGGCCAATATGGTGTATACACCCGCAACATTGGATCCCTCAGGTGCTTCTGAGTCGAAGTCATCGATGGTCGGATTGTAAGCATAAACCGTTGAGCCCAAGAGGGCACCGTTGTAAGCATTCCAACCGGTAGGTGCTTGATTGTAGTCGCCTTCTTCAACAACCGGCAGCTCGAATCCCGGATTGGTGATGGGGATGGGTGTGATTGCAAAGGCTGATCCCGAGATGAGTAGGAGAATCACAAGGAAGCGATGGACAGGGGGGATGCGGGTGAGTTTCATGATGGCTCAAAAATCTGTGAGTGGGCGATCTGGGCGCCGCTCCAATGTATGAATAATGAACAAGAATAAGGATTCCGCGTCAATTCGGATTTCGGTCTGGAGACAACGGTAGAAAGTCCATGATGGGAGCGACACCTAAGCTCCCAGATTCTGGGTCTTGGTAAAAGAAGATCAAAGAGCGGTATCTGACATTGACTACCCAACGCGTGTCATAGAAAACTTTCCATTTATCTTCTTTTAGGTAGGAAAGAGTAACCTGACATCCGCCAGACGTGTGGCTGGCATTCGGCTTTAGCAGATCCTTCTGACCTGGTTTGAGAATGAATTTCTTGTCCCCGATGCTTCCTCCGACCTGCATCTTGGAGGCGTTGATGAGGAGGTAGTTGCCGCCAGCGAATTCGTCCAATTGTGCATTGAGCGGCAAAACGACAAATCCATCGCTGTTTTTTTCTCCTTTGCGGATGAGGAGGATAATTTGTTTTTTTGCGGTAATCGGATTAGCGGTGCCGTATGTTTGAAAGACAGATTCTCCCTTTTCATTGGTTATGGTTTTACCCACGGCAATCGAAGCGAGGGGCGGCACCTTGTATGCGGGCGACAATTCATTTCCGGGAATATCGACAATGATGGTTTTCCCTTTCTCAATGAAAAGTTCAACAGGCTCGCTTTCCAGTTGTTCCGGGAAAGACAGGAATTGAAGGGATATTTGTGGCGCTTGTTGCGCGCGTGAGATGGGCATCAATACACACGTTGCGACGATGAAAATACAGGATGTGATTCTGGGGGATAGGGTTGAAATGAACATGGTGGTTTTTTGAAAGTTAGATTTCCGATGCGTTCAACCAGCGAAATTGAACAATTTTAAGCTTTCGACCGAATTTTTTGTTATGATTCGATGTTAGGTCGGACTGCTTGAGGTGGGGCGCGTCGTTGGAATCAAGATATTCTGGGACCCGTTGGACCACGGCCTCGCACCATGCGCGGGCGATGACATTGCCTTTGGTATCCAGTGAGTCGCCGTAAGTGCGAACGACGAAAGTGTCGCCCCGCGGTGCGAGTTGCTCGGCCATGTTGCGCAGAATGTCGGCTTGGTCTATATAGGCTGAACTACCATAAGCGATCGCTCCCTCCATAGCCTCTGGGAAAACCGCATTCAAATAAGTTTTCTCAGCCGTTGTGAAGATCCTGTCGTTGGAGCGAAATCCGGCATTGATGGGCACGTTGGTATCATCGAGGGCTGCTTGCAGCGCACCTTTTACGGAGAG
>Ga0315906_10000801_pt1 | contig 48726 bp, 45 predicted proteins | sample LakEriMetagenome_4_FD_203526 | JGI IMG/M metagenome (GOLD analysis project Ga0315906, IMG submission 203526) | Freshwater fungal communities from buoy surface, Lake Erie, Ohio, United States - Buoy 2 MA122 | ecosystem: Environmental > Aquatic > Freshwater > Lake > Lake biofilm | place: USA...
ACGATTATGGTTGCCCCGGAGACGATCAACGACGGGTTGTCGCTCGGGTTTCGGGTGCGCGCACTTGGGCGGCAAGTTTGTCGAGTACGCCATTTACGAACTTAAAGCCATCGGTGCCACCGAACGACTTGGCGAGCTCAACGGCCTCATTGATCGCCACCCGATACGGCACTTCGATGTGATGCACAAGCTCGTAGCTGCCAATCAACAAAATACCATGCTCAATTGGGGATAACTCGGCCAACGGCCGGTCAATGAAGGGAGAAAACTTCTCTCGCAATGGCACCGCGTCTTTCATCGCGCCATGCAATAGCGTTTGAAACCAGACCGTGTCCGCCTGCTCGAACTCATCTTCGTCCCGCAAGTGCGCTTCAATCTCGCCAGCATCCTGCAAGCTATCCGTATCACGCACCAGCCAGGCGTACAAACCTTGCAACGCAAGTTCGCGCGCCCGTCTACGTGCGCTACGCGGCGGAGTTACCGCGCCCGCTTCAGCGTCGTGCGTCGGATTGTTCAAGATCTTCGTCCTCTTCATCTTCGTCGGCTTCAGGCTCAAGCGCAGCCACAAGATTTGCCATCTCTACCGCACACTGTGCGCAGTCGCGACCTTTATCGGCGGCACGCACTTCGGCCTGTTCGTCAGTCTCGGTTGTCAACACACCGTTCGCAACCGGGATTCCTGTTTCGAGGGAAATGCGAGAAATTGCTGAAGCACTTTCATTGCTCACAATTTCAAAATGATAAGTTTCACCGCGAATGACGGCGCCTAGTGCAATCAACGCATCAAACTCAAAGGTCTCGGCCATACGCGCGAGTGTTACACCAAGCTCTAGGGCACCAGGTACCGTGACGACCATAATGTCACGCTCATCAACGCCCAGGCTCTCGAGCTCTTGCAAACAAGCGTCCAGCTCAATGAGCCCGATGTCTTCGTTAAAGCGGGCGCGGACGATGCCAATATGCAGGCCCTCGCCGTTCATGTCCGGGGTCAGGGTATATGGGCTCATGGTCTGCTTCCTATTTATTACGGGTGGGAGGTTGGTGTTCGTAACCTGTGACGTCCAGACCAAAGCCTGGCATGATGCTTGGCATCTTGCGCGGGCGCGCCAACAGACGCATTTGTCCGACGTTCAAGTCTCGTAAAATCTGCGCGCCCATGCCGTAGGTGCGTAAATCCATACGTCCAGATTCACGCTTAACGGGCGGCGAGCTGGGCGCTCCCTGCCAGCTCGCAATTTGACCAAATAAGTGGTCTGCCGAGCCCTGGCAGTTCAAAAAAACCAGGACGCCCACGGAGGCTTCTCGGATCGCTTTGAGCGCTTCGCCCACGCCCCAGCTGTGTCCGGGGCTTTGTACATCGATCACATCGAGCACCGACGTCGGCTCGTGCACCCGCACCAGCGTTTCCCGGCCTGGATCAATTTGACCGTGCACCAAGGCAAGATGCGGATGTCCGGCTACGGTATCCCGATAGGCGACCATCTGGAACTCACCCCACGGGGTTTGAACGTTGCGCTGCCCCACACGCTCAATCACAGACTCGTGTTCACTGCGATACTGAATGAGGTCAGCAATAGTGCCGAGCTTCAAGTTGTGTGTACGACCGTATTCGATCAGATCGGGCAGTCGCGCCATCGTGCCATCAGGCTTCAAGATTTCGCAAATCACCGCGGCAGGCGTCAAACCAGCCATTGCGGTCAGGTCGCAACCCGCCTCGGTATGCCCAGCGCGCACCAGCACGCCTCCTGGTACCGCACGTAATGGAAAAATATGCCCTGGCTGAACTAAGTCAGTGGCTTTCGCATCTCGCGCAACGGCTACGCGCACCGTCCGCGCGCGGTCTGCAACTGAAATTCCGGTTTCGACCCCTTCAGCTGCCTCGATCGAAACCGTGAAATTGGTACCGTACGGCGTGCCGTTTTTATTGGACATCAGCGGCAATTCGAGTTGCCGACAACGCTCTTCGGTCAAGGTGAGGCAAACCAAGCCACGCCCATGCGTGACCATGAAGTTGATCGCCTCGGGGGTCACGAACTCTGCTGCCATGACAAGGTCACCCTCGTTTTCACGGTCTTCCTCGTCCACTAGGATCACCATGCGCCCCATCCGGAGCTCATCGATAATCTCAGAGACCGGTGAAATCGCCGAGGGCGGTACGGGAGTTGTGCTCGTTGCGAGAGAAATTTTGGCGGACATGGTTGTCGGACAATCAGACGAATCTAAACACCTATTATAGAATCGTTAAGATAAACCATACGGCCCCAGCCTACTGGCGCCCAAACTTCCTCCCGGAATACCCATGCGCGCACTCAACACCCTTAGACCCGAGCACGCCGCTAAGATCCAGTTTCTGCTAACCGATATCGATGACACCTTAACGACCGAAGGGCGTCTCACGGCAGACGCCTACGCGGCACTTGAGCGTCTTTGGGCTGCTGGCATCACCGTTATCCCCATCACAGGGCGACCTGCCGGGTGGTGCGACCACATCGCGCGTATGTGGCCAATTTTTGCCGTTGTGGGTGAAAACGGGGCTTTTTATATGCGCTACGACCACGAAGGACGGAGCATGCTGACCCACCATTTCGCGAGCGATACAGAACGTCGAGCCAATCGGGAGCGTCTAAATTCTCTCTCGGTCAAGATTTTGAGTGGTGTTCCAGGCTGTGCGCTGGCAAGTGATCAAAACTATCGTGAAGCGGACCTAGCCATTGATTTTTGCGAGGACGTACCGCCTTTGCCCGAGGACGCAGTCAAGAAAATTGTCTCGCTCTTTGAAACAGAGGGCGCCCAAGCGAAGGTTAGCTCCATCCACGTCAATGGTTGGTTTGGCCAATATGACAAGCTTTCCATGACGCGCACCTTGTTCGCTCGGGAGTTTTCAAGTCGGCTCGAGGAGCTCCTGCCCGTGTGTGCGTTCGCGGGGGACTCACCTAACGACGAACCGATGTTCCGGTTCTTTGATTATTCGGTGGGTGTGGCCAATATTCAAACTCAACTACACCGTCTGACGCATCACCCAAAGTTTGTCACGCCATCTAAAGGCGGTGCCGGCTTTGTTGAACTGGCCAACTGGATTCTCGAGGCAAAAAAGATACAGAATTCTTAGCATTTTTACCTTGTCATCAAATTTCGAAGGGGTGGTCGATACACTGAATTATCCTAAAGGCTACTTAAACACCCGAATGCTAGAACAAGAACTCAAATTGCATGTGCCTGCGACAGCCCGCCCCGGCGTCGAACGCGAACTGGCTCGGGGAGCGCTTGCGCGCACTCGGTTGCGGGCGCTCTATTTTGATACGCCAACGCGGGCGCTCGCACGCGCGAAAATTTCGTTGCGACTTCGCTTAGAAGGTCGGCGCTGGGTGCAGACGCTCAAGATGCCAGGGCAAGACAGTCTCTCGCGCATTGAACTCAACCGGGCTCGTCCAGGACCCATCTTGGACTTGAGCGCCTATGCAGGACTGCCCGCTGGTGCTGTGCTGCAGTCACTGACTGAACCGCTAGATGTTCGCTATGAAACGAATGTCTTACGACTATCGCGCACACTGCGAGACAAAGGTGGTCGCGTTGAAGTTGCGTATGACAGCGGCGTTATTCGTGCCGGCGCGCTCGAGCTACCAATTTCTGAAATTGAATTTGAGCTGCTGTCGGGGCCGCTCGAAACGATGTTTACACTCGGTAAGCGCTGGCAACAAAAATTTGGGCTAATTGTCGATGCGCGCAGCAAAGCGGAGCGTGGCGATCAACTGACCCGGCTTAACAAAACCTTGTCTGCGCTCGATGCGCTTAAGGCAGACGATTCCGAAGCTAAGCGTATCGACGCCATTAACGCGTTCTGGGCGCCTCGGCCGATAACACCGATTATGTTGAGCGCTCAAGATAATGCCGAACAAGCCTTACGCGCTGTGTCTGCCGAGTGCCTTGATCAAATCATCCGAAATAGCGCACTCATTGCGGGGGTTGATACAAAAGATCGATACCCGCATGCACACTCGGAGCATGTGCACCAACTTCGCGTCGGCATTCGTCGAATGCGCTCTGCCTGGTCTTTTTTTAATGGCTTGGCCACACTACCCTCTTTGGATACGCGACTCGAAATCAAAGCATATTTTGCTCAACTTGGCGGCGCACGGGATGACGATGTGTTGCGCGAACTTATTCTGCCAATTTTGCGCAAAGCAGGACAACCGCCTCTGGTACTAGATCAAACGGTAGAGGAGGCAGATGCTGCAGCAACCGTTCGGGGTGTCGGTTTCCAGTCTTGGCTTCTCGACATGTTGGCAAGCGTTGTGCTGCCTTCTAAGCCAGTCACGGTCGATGCCCTAATGCCCGCCAGCGAAGCGCGTACCCTGCAAGCAGAAGAAACGCTCGAAGCCACACTGAGCAAGAAGCTAAAAAAATGGGATCGAAAAGTAGTTGCCGAGGGGACCAATCTGCCGGCCTTAGCCATGGAGGCTCGTCACGAACTTCGCAAACGCGGCAAAAAGCTTCGCTATGCGCTCCAGTTCTGCGAGTCGATCTTGCCACAGCGTCGGCTTGGGGTTTACAAGAAGTCCCTTGCCCGAGTACAGAATATTTTGGGTGAGATGAATGACTTAATCGTCGCGCGTGAACGTTTCGTTGGCTTGCGCGATACACAACCGAGCGCTTGGTTTGCCTGCGGCTGGATTACTTCTCGACTTGATGCCTTGACGATCGAAGCGACGCAGGCTTTTTCAGAGTTGTCGCAAACCCACAGACCTTGGCATTAACCGACCAGCGCAGCCGCAAAATCAGCGGCAACGAAGGGCTGCAAGTCTTCCATTTTTTCACCTACACCGATCCAATAGACCGGGACAGGACGCGTCCCTTGGGCTCCAGCAGCGACTGCAGCGAGGGTGCCACCTTTTGCGGTTCCGTCTAGCTTGGTGACGATTAGTCCGGTTAACCCAACCGCTGCGTCGAAACTGCGAATTTGCGACAGTACGTTCTGCCCGGAATTGCCGTCCACCACCAACAGCACCTCATGCGGCGCTGTCGGATCAGCCTTGGCAATCACACGGCGAATTTTTTTCAGTTCGTCCATCAAATGCAATTGCGTTGGCAGACGCCCTGCTGTGTCGATCATCACGATATCCATGCCACGCGCACGACCCGCATGAACAGAATCAAAGGCCACCGCAGCAGGATCACCGCCGTCTTGCGCGATAACAGAAACGTTATTGCGATTACCCCACTCAACCAACTGCTCGCGTGCAGCAGCGCGAAACGTATCACCCGCAGCCAGCAACACCTTGGCCCCGCGTTGCTGCAGCGCGTTTGCCAGTTTTCCAATCGATGTTGTTTTGCCAGCGCCGTTCACGCCAGTAATCATCACGACAAGCGGCTTAACATGCCCAACATCAAAAGGCTTTTCGAGAATCTTTAAGTGGTCTGCTAGCACGTCTTTCAAGGCTTGACGCACGGCATCGGCGTCTTCGATTCGGTCTCGTTTTACACGGGCACGTAGCGCCGACATCAGTTGCTCGGTCGCCTCAACGCCCGCATCGGCCATGATCAAAGCCGTCTCAAGCTCTTCGAACAAATCCTCGTCAACACGAACGCCGACAAACAGACTTCCAAGACTTTGCCCGGTTTTCGCCAAACCACCTTTCAACTTGGCTAGCCAAGACGTTTTTTGCTCTGCTATTTGTTCTTCTGTTTGTTCTTCTGCCCGCTCTTCAATCTGGTTTTCCACCAACTCTTGAACGAGCTCTTGAGCCGGCGCTTCAGGCTGCTGAGCCGCGTCGACAGAAACAATAGGGACTGCCGCACTCGGCTGCGCAATGTCGGCGGACGCTTTGGGCAGCCCAGTCTGGCGACCAAGCGGGGCGCCTGATAAGGCCTGGGACAACATAAAGCGTCGGCCCTGCACGGGAGGGCTATCCGCCGCATCCGGGGGGGCCTCGGTACTGGTATTCTGCGAAATGCTCAGATCCGGCGCAGGCGTCGTGGCTTGATCCTCTGGAAGAGGCTCATCGGGTGTGGTTTTTTTCTTGAAAAAGCGAAACATAGTGAAGAAGTATATTCGGATCGTTGGCGGGCAGTTTCGTCGCACACCAATTGAGGTGATCGAGGCAGACGGTTTGCGTCCCACACCAGACCGAGTAAGAGAAACCTTGTTCAATTGGCTAAATTTTTTTTGGCAAGGTGACTTTCAGAGTAAGCGCGTACTGGACCTCTTTGCCGGAAGTGGCGCACTGGGGTTTGAAGCAGCCTCGCGCGGAGTCGCGCACGTCCAACTAGTGGAACAACACCCCAAAGCAGTCGCCGCCCTGAAGGCTTTACGCGACAAGTTAGGTGCACAAGCAGTTAGAATTCACGCCGGTGATGCAAAGCATGTAGTTGAAAGACTAGAGGCGGCGCGGTTTGATCTTATTTTTTTAGATCCACCGTTTGGAAAAAACTGGCTCGAAGAACTCTGGCCCATTCTTCCAAATTTGTTAGAACCCAACGGTCTTGTTTATATTGAGGCCGAAAAACCGATTTTTGTACCCGAGCAGTACGACTTATTGCGCCAAGACCGGGCAGGGGCCGTACACTATCACCTTATTCAAATTGCTGCATTGCAAAAATGATCACTGCTATCTACCCTGGTACGTTCGACCCGATGACACGCGGCCACGAAGACTTAGTGCGCCGAGCAGCTAGCTTGTTCGACCGCGTTGTGGTCGGTGTGGCACATAGCCGGAATAAAAAGCCGTTCTTTGCGATCGAAGAGCGCGTTGAAATCGCACGTGAAGTGCTAGGCCACTACCCCAATGTCAAAGTGGCCAGCTTTGCCGGTCTCCTGAAAGACTTTGTGCGCGAACAAGACGGGCGTGTGATCGTCCGCGGTCTGCGCGCGGTATCCGACTTCGAATACGAGTTTCAAATGGCCGGCATGAACCGCCATTTGCTTCCGGAAGTTGAAACCTTGTTCATGACACCCTCTGACCAATACCAGTTTATTTCGGGCACGATTGTGCGCGAGATCGCAGAGTTGGGCGGCGATGTGAGCAAGTTTGTGTTTCCGTCAGTCGAACGTTGGCTGCAGGCCAAAGCGAAAGAGCGCCGGGAACAAAACGCAGCAGCACCCAAAGCGTAATCCCAAAAGGGATTGCGCCTGATCGGCTTTCAGGAGCGTTATGGCACTGCGCATCACCGATGAATGTATTAATTGTGACGTGTGCGAGCCACAATGCCCCAACGATGCGATCTCGATGGGCGAAGAGATCTACATCATTAATCCGGCAGCATGCACCGAATGCGTGGGACATCACGACGAGCCTCAGTGCAAAGTCGTGTGCCCAGTCGATTGCATTGAAATCCATCCGCAATGGAAGGAAGGCCAAGACGCCTTAATGGCGAAGTATCGTGTCCTAACCGCCTCAACCACAGAAAAAATTTAAAGCAGCGGGAAGGCTCGCCCTTACGGCCAAACCGGTTGTTTCTTGTCGGGATGAATTTTGACAAAGCGACATGATTGACCAAGCGCTTTGCTGAACCATACCGCGGCAACCTCGCCCTCATCGATGACGACAACAGGCTGTGCGGCAATAGTAGCCGGACGATTCACACTTTCATCATCCTCAATCACATCGAGCGGGATATCCATGCGCAGCATTCCCGGCGCGCGCAGCACCAATGCACCCATCTTTAAATCAATGGAGACTTGCTGCAAGGCCGGGCACACCTTGTCCGTTAACCACTCGCCCTGCGCATCGATCACCATCCAGCGGTGATGATAGTTGGCCGCCAACCTATGATCTGAGCCGGGACAACCAGCCACCGGGAAAAATTTTGCTTGTGTCATGTCTATCGCATCCAAGGATTTCACTCTAGCGACACTTTAGCGCATCCCGCCATACCTAGAAACAACACGCCTAGGGTTTTCCTGAGACTTCGGTTCTTGACAAAAACTAAGTAAAAACGTCCTATAGAGGTTAGTTCAAAACACATAACTATCATCTGAACACTTCGGGAGACAAAAGATGAGCGCAGCTTCAACATCGAACTCAAAAACGGCCCTTCGCCGCAAATTGCTAAAAGGCGCAGCCGCAACCGCAGGTATGGCAGTCTTGGGTGCCCCAGCAATCTCCTTGGCGCAGAACAAGACCATTCGTATCGGTATGCCGACGATTCTGTCTGGCCGTGTCGCCATGCTTGGCATCTCCTCGCGCAACGCCGTTGCACTTGAAGTTGAGAAATTTAACGCAGCCGGTGGCTTGGGCGGACGTATGATCGAAATGGTCGTGCGCGATTCCAAAGGCCAGCCTCAAGAAGCCGCACGCGTTACCCGCGAACTGATTACCGGCGACGGCTGTGAAATGATTTTGGATGCAGAAGCGTCTTCTGGCGCCTTTGCTGTACATGAAGTGGCGAAAGACTTGGGTGTGCTTGTCATGCATACCTGTTCAGAGACGTCGTCACTGACTGCAGATCCAAAATTGCGCTTCCCAACGGCGTTCCGTTCAGCGCGCCAGGGTATCCACGATGCAATCGTTGGCGGGTCCTATGGCGCCGAGGTTGCTAAGCGTCTCAAGCTCAACCGCTGGATGAGTATCTCGCCTGACTATGCCTATGGTCGCGACACCACCGCCGAATACTTTGAATATCTCAAACACTTCAACAAAGACATTGAAGTCGTCGGTCAAGTTTGGCCCAAGCTCTTCCAAGCGGACTATAGCGAAAATATTACACGTCTCGTTCAAGGCAAACCGCAAGCGCTTTACTCCGCGCTGTGGGGCGGCGACATGACCTCCTTTATCGATCAGGCAGGCATCTACGCTCTGTTCAAAGACAAGCAATTCTTTTCGCCAAACTTAGCTGAATATGCTGTGCTGACAGCGGTCAAGAACGTGCCACCAAACATGCACTCAGGTAACCGCTACCTGCGTAGCTTCCCAAATACTCCCGCAAATAATGCGTGGGCTGATGCCTATCAAGCCAAGTTCAAAGAGCTCGCACTGAACTGGTCTTGGGAAAACTCCGCCGGTATTAACCTCATCATGACCGCAATGAAAAAAGCCAATAGTTCCGACGGCAAAAAAATAGCGGAAGTGCTGCGCGGCTTGAAAATTGACTCGCCTTTCGGCGCAGACGGTACGCTCACCATGCGGGCTGCGGACCACACGCTGGTGAACTACGCGATTGGCTACGGCTCTCTCACCAACAAAGAGCCCTACATGACCAACCAGGTCAACGGTAGCTGGGCTCAAATTTATGAACTCGAAGCCGAATGGAAGAAGCGTAAAGGCTGGGCATAAGCCCCGCTGCGCTTCACACTGAAGTCGACGGGGTCTCTGCCATGTTGATTGGCAGAGACCCCTTTCGTATCGAGCGATGGCGTTGTTACTGCTCGCCCTCGCTGTGCCACACGTTGGTTTCACTCGGAGACATCTTTGGATCCCACCGCACTATTCGAATGCCTCTCGTCCATCTCCTGCATCGTCACTCAGACGAGTACGGGACTCATCGTGGGCGCGCTACTATTTCTAGTTGCCGCTGGTCTCACACTTATCTTCGGCGTACTCGGCGTCATTAACTTTTCGCATGGCTCGTTTTACATGCTAGGCGCCTACATCGCGCTGTCTGCATACCGCCTAACTGACAGCTATCTGCTTGCAGCGCTGATTGCCGGCATTGGAGTGGGTCTCTTTAGCCTGATCTTCGAGCGTTTTTTCATGCGTCGCGTCTACAACGCCGATGTTCTACTGCAACTACTCGTTTGCTATGCCTTCATATTGATTCTTGATGATGCCGTCAAAATTATTTGGGGACATGAATTTCAGTCAATGGGCATGCCAGCCGCCTTTCAAACACCACCGCTCTTTATTGGTGGGGGCATCGTGCCGGTCTTCTACGTGTTCATGATGGGAGCTGCTGGCGTAATCGGCGCAATCATGTGGTACGTTCTGACACGTACGCGTATCGGGAAGATCGTGCGTGCAGCCGCCCATAATCCCACAATGACGTCCGTACTTGGTCTAAATACCACTTGGATTTACGCGGGTGTTTTCGTGTTTGGTGGCGCCTTAGCGGGGCTTGCTGGAGCGCTTGCCGCGCCGGTTCGCTCGATGTCTGCTGGCATGGGCTTCTCAATCCTGATTGAATCCTTCATCGTCACGGTAATTGGTGGCATGGGCTCGGTGAGCGGCGCGTTAGTCGGTGCGCTGCTGATCGGCCTCGTACGCTCTTTTGGCTCGATCGGCTTTCCTCTTTTTGTAGAGGGCATCATGTTTCTTGCGATGGCCTTGATTCTTATACTCAAGCCGAGCGGCCTTCTTGGTAAGGAGCAACGCTGATGACCACGCATTCAAGCTTCAATAAGGATCTACTCCTCGCGTTGGCCGGACTCGCGATCTTAGTCGCGATTCCATTTTTCTCACCCGGACGCGTGGCGTTAGACTTTGTCATCCGGTTAGCTGCCTTTGGTCTTTTTGCGACCTCCCTCAACATTTTGGTGGGCTATGGCGGCATGGTGTCGTTTGGGCATGCCATGTTTTTTGGCGGTGGGGCCTACGCCTTTGGCCTGCTCATGCAGAAAGGTGGCGCTTCTATCCCAGTGGCAATACTTGGTGCCGTCCTGTTTTGTGCCGTCTTAGGCTTTGTCATTGGTTCGATCTGCGTGAGGCTAAAAGAAATCTATTTTTCTTTCCTAACGCTCGCCTTCCAAATGTTGATCCACAGCATCATCATCACCTGGACATCACTTACCGGTGGCGATCAAGGACTGATGGGCGGTATTCCGCGCGTCTGGGGCAGTTTGAACCTCGCTGATGTACAGACCCTGTATTGGTTTTCTTGCGTGCTTGGCGTGGTTTGCCTCTTTCTCATGCGCTACATCCTCCAGTCACCTTTCGGTTACACCTTGCGGATGGTGCGCGACAACGCAGATCGTGCACAGTTTTTAGGCATCAACGTCTGGAGAGTCCGACTCTATGCCTTTATCTTGGCTAGCTGCTTTGCAAGCGTTGGCGGTGTCATCATGGCCTTGTTCGTTTCGGGAGCCTACCCGGAGTTCAGCTACTGGACGATGTCAGGCGAAGCTGTGTTCATGATCATGATGGGTGGTCTGCATACTTTTATTGGTCCTGTGGTGGGCGCAGGGCTGTTAATGATCTTCAACGACATCATCACACGCACAACCGAGTATCACGGTTTAGCGCTAGGTATCATCGTCCTGTTTTTTGCCTTGGGTCTTAAACGAGGCATGACGGATTTCGTTGTTCAAATTTATCAGTCGCTTAGTCGCAAAGGAGCACGTCCATGAGCAAGCCCTCTATTACTGTCGTTACAGGTGGCTCAAGCGGAATTGGTGCGGCCTGCATACGTCATCTCGCCAAGCGCGGCGACCATGTTGTCTCGCTTGATTTGCCAGGTACGTGGTCCGACGAAAAAATGAAAGCGATGGGCGTACATGCTTATGCGTGTAACGTGACGGATGACGATGGCATGCGTAAAGTCGCAGAAATGATTGAGGCCACGCATGGCCCCGTCACCGCACTTGTGAACTGCGCTGGAATTCTTCAGCATCGTCTGCCCCCAGATCGCCTCACCATGACGGAGTGGGATCGCGTCGTCGATATCGATCTGCGCGGTACATATCTAGCGTGTGCCATTTACGGCTCACGCATGGTGGAGCTCGGCGGAGGCGCGATCGTTAATATTGCCTCCATCACCTCACTTCGCTCCTCTCCGCTTCACGCCTATGGGCCTGCCAAGGCTGCGGTCGCCTCAATGACAGCCTGCCTAGCAGCAGAATGGGGGCGCTCAGGTGTACGCATCAATGCTATATCCCCAGGCTATGTTCTGACTGAGGCACTACAGGCTGCGATTGATCGCAAGGATCGCAACCCCGACGACCTGACTTCACAAGCGGCGATGGGTCGTTTCGTTACACCCGATGAAATCGCAGACTCAGTCGGTTTCTTGTTATCGCCAGCCGCAAAAGCCATTACGGGCATCAATCTTCCTGTTGACGCGGGTTGGTTGGCTGGATCAACTTGGCAAACATACGGCGGTGTTCCGCCCGCACGCAACGTACAAAGCGAGGGTCGTAAGTAATGCTCAAGATCGAACACCTTAATAAGTCCTTTGGTGGTGTCGTTGCGACCTCAGATGTCTCGATTCATTTCAAAACAGAATCGCTAAGCGCTGTCATTGGTCCCAATGGTGCTGGCAAGACCACCTTCTTTAACTTGATCTCTGGTGCGTTACGACCTGACTCAGGTAGGATTTTGCTAGATGGCGAGGATATCGTCGGCCTGCCCAGCAGCGAAATTGTGCACAAGGGGATTGGTCGTGCATTTCAGGTAGCCAAACTCTTCAAAACCTTAACGGTAGAAGAGTCCTTGCGGGGTGCCCTGATGTCGCCTCTCGGGAAGTCCTCGCAAATGCATGGTCGCTTTCCCTTAGCGCAAACGCGCGATCGCGCTTACGAGGTCATGGAACAACTTGGTTTGCACACCAAAGCGGACGTCATTAGTGGCAATCTCTCGCATGGGGATCAAAAGCTCCTCGATATGGCTTTAGCACTTGTGCTCAAGCCAAAAGTACTGTTGCTTGATGAGCCTGTTGCGGGCATGGGGCCCGAAGAGCGTGAGCAGATGATTCAAACTGTGTACGCGCTTTGGAAAAAAGGTGGGCTCACCGTTGTACTGATCGAACACGACATGGAGATCGTCTTCCGTATCTCTCAGCACATTCATGTGCTGTCATACGGCAAGGTGCTTGCCGAGGGTAATGCCGAGCAAATCCGTAACAATCCAGCGGTGATCGAAGCCTATCTAGGAAAGCCAGCGGAGGTGCACGCATGAGCAAGCAAGTATTGAAGGTCGACGGCATCGATGTTTTTTACGGAACGAGCCAAGCGCTATTTGGTTTGTCCTTCGATGTACAACAAGGTGAAACCTTGGCCTTACTCGGGCGCAACGGAGCAGGCAAGAGCACGACCATGAAATCGGTCGCGGGCGTTATCCCAGCACGCAAAGGGACCGTTACTTTGCACAACCAAGTTGTGACAGACAAGCCCGCCCACTTAATCGCGCGGGCTGGCGTGGGCTATGTGCCCGAAGATCGTCAGATTTTTCCTGATCTGACTGTTGAGGACAATCTCACCATCGCGGTCAAGAAAGGCGCCAACGGTGAAGACGACTGGAGTGTTGATCGTGTCTATGACATGCTGCCGCTGCTTAAGCCTTTACGTGAACGCTTGGGGGGACAACTGTCGGGCGGCGAACAGCAAATGCTAACGGTCGGTCGCTCCCTGATGGGGAACCCGGATGTGCTCTTACTCGACGAACCCAGTGAAGGTCTCGCCCCAATCATGATTCAAAAGATTGACGAGCTAATTCAGTCACTACGGAAAATGGGGAAGACCATCGTGCTAGCGGAACAGAATTTGCACTTTTGTTTAGGCTTGGCCGATCGTGCTGTGGTCATCGATAAGGGCAAGGATGTGTTCTGTGGCACGATTTCAGAATTGAACGCCAACGCTGAAATTAAACAACGCTATCTGTCGGTCTAACTCTTTCTATCACTCAACGATGCATATTTCTCATCACACCGCCGCCCAAGCATTTGATCTGTCGGGCACCCGCATGCTCATTACCGGCGCTGCAGGGGGCATCGGTTCAGCCACCGCGCGTCTATGCAATCAACTTGGCGCAACCTTGGTGTTAAGCGACTTTGGGCAGCAAGCGAAGCTCGAAGAGCTTGCGCAGCAGCTAAAGGGTGTGACCGCAGTCGAATCTTGCGATGTGACGGACCGCGCTGCAGTCGAAGCAATGATCCAACGCCACGGCCCCTTGACTGCAATGGCTGACACAGCGGGTATTTGCCCCTTTCATGATGACTGGATGGATCCCAGCTGGAATGAGGTCGAGTTCATGCGCGTGATGAAAGTAAACGTACTTGGCCCGATCAATTTAGTACGCGCGATACTGCCTGGCATGATGGAGCGTAAACATGGTCGTATTGCTTTGTGTGGTTCCATCGCAGGCTGGACGGGCGGCTTAAGGGCAGGCCCGCACTATTCTGCCTCCAAGGGGAGTGTCCACGCGCTTGTGCGGTGGTTTGCCGGGCGCGCGGCCCCACATCACGTCAACGTCAACGGCGTCGCACCCGGTCCCATTGCGACGGGCATGACAGAAACTGGCGGCTATGAACCGAACATCTACCCGATGAAGCGTCTAGGCGAGCCCGAAGAGATCGCAGGCATGTTGACCTATCTCTGTTCACCCGCTGCGAGCTTTGTGTCAGGTGCCATCATGGATGTCAATGGCGGCACCTTGATGCGCTGAGCCTTGCGCCTGCAGGGCTCAGCGTAGTGGGTGCTAGGTAGCTTCGCCAAAACCCCGCGCCACAATCACTTCGACTAAGTTCGGTCCGCCGCTTGCCAGGGCTTCTTTCAGCACCGTCGCGATTTGGCTTGGATCGGTCACTAACCGGGATGGCATCCCCATACTCTTGGCCACGCCCGCGAAATCAATCGCGGGGTTATCCATATCCATCGCAACAAACTGATCTGTGCCACGCATTGCCAGCAAACGCTCTTTAATGATGCGGTAGCTGCGGTTGTTGATGATCACATAGGTGATTGGCAACTTTAAATGTGCAGCGGTCCACAACGACTGAATGCTATACATGGCGCTACCATCACCAATGGTCGCGACCACTTGTCGCGTTGGATGCGCCAAGCTCACGCCCACGGCGCCAGCCATTCCAAAACCCAAGCCACCACTTGCCAAACCGTAGTAAGCGTGTGGATCATCCATCGGTAGCATCGCAGCAATCGCTGGTGCAGCCGTTAGGGTCTCATCCACAACGATGACATCTTTGGGCAAAACATCCACTAACTGGCTAACCAGGTAACGTTGATCGATTGGTTTGGCATTTGCACTCGCCGCGACGTCCTGACGCGTCTTCGCACGGGCTGCAGACCAGTTGCGTGTCGCAAGCTCTTTTACCCGCGCTTGGGCTTGCTGAGCTTGTTCTGTCGTACGTGCTGCCCGCAAAATCGGCAGCAGTGCCAGTAGCGTCTCTTTCACATCCGCACGCACAGCGGTCGCAGTCGAGTAATTTTTGCCGAGTTCCCAATCCCGTTCAGTAATGTGGGTGACGGGCAGTTCTGGAGGCAGAGGCTCTACCGTGCTCATGGGCGACATGCGTAATAGATCCGCACCCAAGCACAAGAGGTGGTCGTATTGTTCAAGCGTCTGACGCACTTTCTTTTGATTGCGTGTCAGGTCACCCATACAAGTTGGGTGTGATGAGGGGTAGCGCGCGTTATACGGCACGGACTCTTGATAGACCGCAGCGCCTAACAGCTCGGCAAGCTCGCACGCCTGTGCAAACACATCCGCGTTGGCGATCTCGCGACCGGCAACAATGACGGGCTTTTTCGTGGCAAGCAAGGTTTGTGCGATCTGTTTAAGTGCAGTATCACTAGGACGCACTGCGGCGTCCACAACGGTGGGGAAACCAAACTCGATTTCTGCTTCTTCGTCGAGTACCGAGCCTGGCAAACTAATAAACACCGGCCCCATGGGTGGAGTGCGGGCAATCTTTGCGGCACGTCGAATAATGCGTGGCAGGTCTTCCAAGCGCGTCACCTCAAACGCCCATTTCACGAGCGGTGCGGCCATCGGTACGAGCGGCTCATACAGGAGGGGCTCTTGCAATCCATAGCCTACTTCGTACTGACCTGCCGTAATCAATAAAGGCGAGCCAGAAAACTTAGCGCTATAGATCGCCCCCATCGCATGGCCAAGTCCCGGCGCACAGTGCAAGTTACAAGCAACCAATTTATTCGTGGCACGGGCAAAACCGTCAGCCATCCCAACTACGATCGACTCTTGTAAGCCCAGCACATAGGTCAGCTCTGGGAACTGCGGCACCGCTTCCATAATGGCAAGCTCGGTCGTACCCGGATTACCAAACATATGTGTCACGCCCTCATCGAGCAGCAGCTTGATGAAAGCCTGACGACCTGTCATTTTTTGAATTGCCATTTTGTTCTCCCTAGATTATTTCTATGTCTTGATACTTGCCAGTCCTACAGCCCCGCAAGCGTTTGCATACGTACAGGATCCAGTCCTAATTTTTTTGCGGCGTCCAACATATCGGACCACGTGGTGGAATCAACAGGGATACCGTTCGCCATGCGCTTGGCGCGTGACTCCCGCTCGGGCTCACCCGCCACGCGTACGCCTTCATGACCAGGCAGCGGTGGCGAGGCCTTCACCCACTCAATAAACGCCTTCATCTCGTGTTCAAACACGGAGCCGTCTGCCAGCTTAGCGGGGTCAAATACGATCGACAGCATGCCATTGACGACACGACGCTTGCCATCGGCCGGGGCGTGCGTGGTCATTCCACCCGCCAGCGCGCCGCCAAGCAATTCGCAAATGAGTGCGAGACCAAAACCTTTATGGTCGCCAAACGTGCACAACGCACCAAGCGGAGGCTTGACTGCGTAGACAGGATCGGTCGTAGGCTTGCCGTCGCTATCAATCAGATAGCCTTCAGGTAGTTGCTCGCCCTTGTTGAAGGCGACACGGGCCTTACCCTGCGCGATGATGCTCGTCGCAAAATCAAGCAGTATCGGATCTTGACCCGCCACGGGGATACCCACCGTAAAGGGGTTCGTACCAAAGCGTGCATCGCCACCGCCAAAGGGTGCAACGATGGGGCGCGAAATGACATTGACGAAATGAATCGAAATCAAGCCTTGAGCGACGGTCATTTCAGCCCAAGCGCCGATACGACAGAGGTGATGAGAGTTGCCTAAGGCGACAATGCAGCTGCCATGCTCTTTCGCACGTGCGATCGCCAACTCCATCGCTTGATGCCCAATCGCCTGGCCAAAACCACACTCGCCATCCAGACCGATCATGGTGCCGCTATCCATCCGCGTTTGAATCTTGGCGTTAGGCTTTAGGCTACCTTCGAGATAGGCTTCGGCATAGCGTGGCAACATGCCAACGCCATGCGAGTCGTGTCCCGTCAGGTTCGCTTGGATCAGGTTTTCAGTGACGAGCTCGATTTCACGTGCGTCGCTGCCGAAACCCGACACCAGATAGCGCACCGCAGCGCGCAAAGGCCCAATGGGGATGATGTGCATGTCTGCCATGGCGCGCCCTATTTACACGTTAAACAAGAAGTTCATCACATCGCCATCCTGCACGATGTATTCCTTGCCCTCAGCACGCATCTTGCCGGCTTCTTTGGCGCCTTGCTCACCCTTGAAGGTAATGAAATCCTCATACGCAATGGTTTGTGCGCGAATAAAGCCGCGCTCAAAATCGGTGTGGATCACGCCGGCAGCTTGTGGGCCTGTTGCGCCAATCGGTACAGTCCAAGCACGCACTTCTTTAACACCTGCGGTGAAATAGGTTTGCAAACCTAACAAGGTGAAGGCGCCGCGAATCAGGCGGTTTAAGCCTGGCTCGTGCATACCCATGTCTTCAAGAAACACAGCCTTATCGTCGTCAGACAGTTCTGCAATTTCGGATTCAATCGCGGCGCAGATCGCCACGACGGGTGCTTTGCGTGCCGTGGCGTATTCTGTCAGGCGATCAAGCAACGGGTTGTCTTTAAAGCCGTGATCACTGACATTGCCTACGTACATGGCGGGCTTGGCAGTGATAAAGCATAGCGGTGCAATCAAGGCCATGTCTTCGTCTGACAAACCGAGCGCACGAATCGGCTGCGCATCGTTTAACTGTTTGATGACCACTTCAAGAATCGCGACAACTTTTTGTGCGTCTTTATCGCCCGAGCGTGCAGTTTTTTGATAGCGATGCAAGGCTTTTTCAGCGGTTTGCATATCGGCCAAGGCAAGCTCAGTTTCAATCACTTGAATATCGGAAATCGGATCGACGCGGCCAGCGACGTGGATGACGTTGTCGTCTTCAAAGCAGCGCACCACGTTGATGATGGCGTTGGTTTCGCGGATGTGTGACAAGAACTGATTGCCCAAGCCTTCGCCTTGACTGGCGCCAGCCACCAAGCCTGCGATATCCACAAATTCAACCGTGGCATGCAAGATGCGCTCGGGGTTGACGATTTCGGCGAGCTTGCCTAAGCGGGCATCAGGTACCTCGACCACGCCAACGTTTGGCTCGATCGTACAAAAAGGATAGTTTTCGGCGGCGATACCCGCCTTCGTGAGGGCATTAAAAAGGGTTGATTTACCGACGTTGGGCAAACCAACGATGCCACATTGCAGAGCCATGAGAATCCTGAATTTCTGAAGGGTGGAACAGCTGTATAGAATATGAGGATTGAGTTTAACGCTTTGGGTCCCGCCATGTATCTCGATGACCACCTCACTCGTCCGTTCGGATCCATCCCGGAACTGGTCCATGTCACGGCCGCAGTGCGTCCGACTCAACCAGCCTTAATACTGGATGGACACACCCTCACCTACGCTGCGCTGGACGAGCTGATCGGACGGGTAGCCAGCAGCCTGCAACGGGATGGGCTGAGGCAAGGCCAGGCCGTCGCCGCCTGTGCGAGCACCTCTTTCGAATATGTGGCGCTATTTTTAGGTGTTCTTCGGGCGGGCGGACTCATGACCCCTTTACCACCCTCCGCCACCCCGCAAAACCTTTCCGCCATGCTGGCCAACTCTGGCGCCACGATCTTGTTTCTGGATCAAGCGTGCGCGCGCCAATGGTCAACCGACGACCAGGCCGCACAGGGGCTCAAGAGGGTGTGGCTGGACAACTCCTGCGGCGGCGCAACAGACTGGTCCAACTGGGTGGCCACCGACGCCCCCGCTACCCCCGTCTTTCCCGAACCGCACTGGCCTTTCAATTTGATCTATTCGTCCGGCACGACCGGGACACCAAAAGGCATCGTGCAGCCGTGCTCGATGCGTTGGGCGCACGTGCAACGGGCCGCGACCAATGGCTATGGTCCAGACACGATCATGCTGGCGTCCACCCCTCTGTATTCCAATACGACTCTCGTCGCACTCTTGCCCACGCTAGCCTTAGGTGGCACGGTGATCTTGATGTCGAAGTTCGATACCCGTCGCTACTTAGAGCTCGCCCAGCAGCATCGCGTCACGCACACGATGCTCGTCCCTGTGCAATATCAACGACTCATGGACGATCCCCATTTTGATGCCTTCGATCTCTCGTCTTTTGTGGCAAAGTTTTCTACGAGTGCGCCTTTCGGTGCCGCACTCAAGGCCGAGGTATTACGTCGTTGGCCCGGCCGCTTAACTGAGATCTACGGCATGACCGAGGGCGGGGGCCGCTGTGAGCTCGAAGCCCACAACTATCCTCACAAACTCCACACCATCGGAAGACCGGCAAGCGGACACGATATCCGTCTGATCGACGAGCAGGGTCGTGAAGTCTTACCAGGTGAAACCGGCGAAATTGTCGGTAGCTCTGCGGCCATGATGGAGGGTTATTTCGGCATGCCCGAAAAAACGCGCGAGGTCGAATGGTTTGATGCGAAGGGCAAACGCTTTATTCGCACCGGCGATATTGGTCGTTATGACGAAGACGGCTTTCTGATTTTGTCTGACCGAAAAAAAGATATGGTCATCTCTGGCGGCTTTAATATTTACCCGAGCGACCTCGAAGCCGAACTCAATCAACACCCCTCAGTGCGTGAGTCCGCTGTAGTGGGTGTGCCGTCAAGACAATGGGGGGAAACGCCCGTTGCCTATGTGGTGCTGCGGCCGCAGACAACGATCACCGCTGACGCCTTACTTGGTTGGCTCAATGCAAGAGTAGGCAAAACCCAACGTTTAGCGGATTTGCTGTTGGTTGAGAGCCTCCCCCGCAGTGAAATCGGCAAAGTCTTGAAGCGACAGTTACGCGAGGAATACTCAACTAAAAATTAAGTGGCTCCATTTGCAAATTGCAGTCCTACCAACACGACAGCAAGTGGCCCCGCATTGAAGAGGGCATGCAACAACATCGCCGCACCGATCCCGCGCTCAACACGCATCCAGGCTAATACTTGCCCCGTCACCCACTGGGGGAGCACCAACACCATCATCATCCACCACGCCATGTGCTCAAACTGGAAGTTATGCAGATGCAAGGCAGCGAAGGCCAGAACCGACGCGTGCATGACCCAAGGGAAATGCCGGCAATAGGCTCTAAGCCATGGCCACGCCCAGACGCGTGGCATCACGTTCCAGCGCCCCAACCACCATAGGATCAATACGGACACCCCAAGCAAACTGCCGGCCCACCATTGCATCCCATTTAAAAAAACCAAGATAAGCGCCGGCACTAACCAAAGCGCCTGCATCGGACGCCTGAGGCCAAAACGAAACAACAGCTCTTCCACGATCGGCGCCCAGATTAACGCCAGAAACCAGGGGAGATTGTGCACATCGATCCGATGCGTCGCACCACTCAACTCGAACACGGTCAAAACAAGCGGGCCCAATAAAACGATATTGACGAGCCAAAGCATCGCCGCCCACGCCAGTAATCGCTTGGGTGCGATACCTGGCCACCAATCTGCGTGCCAGGCTCCAAACGCGCGCGCCGCAGCAGGACGGTTAGCGAACGTTCTTTTTAGGCTTGGGCGTCTAATGAAACGAAGACACTGCGTCAACTCTTCACGAAACGGCAACAGGCCTGTCGCACGCGCTTGTGGACTCATGCAGGGTTATCGCGATGCAGTTGTGCAATGGCACGCACAAAGTCGCCCGCAAAAAAAAGTGGCACCACAGCCCGACAACGTGTCAGGCAATCATCAATCGCCATCTGGTCTTCTCGGCGAGGCGGATGTAGAACGAAATCTGCGACCTCTTGGGTCAGATTAAGGGTTCGCGGGTGACCAATGCCCAACCGCAGACGCCAAAAGTCTGCACTACCAAGCACCGATTGGATGTCTCGCAACCCGTTATGGCCAGCGTGGCCGCCGCCTTGCTTGACTTTGACTTGGCCCGGGTACAGATCCAACTCGTCGTGCAACACCAAGATCTCTTGTGCTTCCAGTTTATAAAAACGCGCTAAGGCGCCGACACACTGGCCTGAGCGGTTCATATAGGTTTGAGGCTTAGCAAGAAAGACCTGCTCGGCCTGCACTCGCGCCTTGGCTACTAGCCCTGAAAAAGACTTTTCATTCGTGAAGCTCGCGCGCAAATCCTCTGCAATCGCATCGACCAACCAAAAACCCGCGTTATGACGCGTGCGTTCATAATCCGCACCTGGATTGCCGAGACCCACGATAAGTTTGATTGGTTTAGACATGCCTGCATTAGAAAGCAAAAGCCCCGCTTGCGCAAAACGCTAGCGGGGCGATCGGAACGTGCGGCAACCGAACCCTAAGGGTTCAGAGCTATTCGATCCTTAAGCGGCAGGGGCGGCAGGGGCTGCGCCTTCTGGCTTGGCATCAGCATCATCGCTTGCGCCACCCTTGACGATTGCAGTCACCAGCACAGGGTTGGTGTCACCACGATGAGGAACATGGGTCACGCCGCTTGGCAACGTGATGTCCACCAAGTGGATCGAACCACCACCAACCAAGTTGCTCAGGTCCACTTCGATGAATTCTGGCAGATTGGCTGGCAAGCAAGAGATGTCGAGGTCAGTCAACACATGCGAGATAATCGCAGCGCTAATTTTGACCGCAGGCGAAATCTCAGCGTTCATGAAGTGCAGCGGCACCTTGGTGTGCAAGGCTTGATCCGCTGAAACACGCTGGAAGTCAACGTGCATCACGATTTGTTTGAAGGGGTGCCACTGAACAGAACGCAACAGCACTTGTTGGCTTTTGCCTTCGAGTTGCATGTCGAGAATGGATGCGTGAAATTTTTCTTTACGCAGTGCGTGGAAAATTTCGTTGTGATCGAGTTCGATGTTGATAGGCTGCTCTTTGCCACCGTAAACAATGGCTGGGACGCGGCTTTCACGGCGCAGGCGGCGGCTCGCACTCGTTCCCTGTACGCTTCGTGGGGTTGCATTAAATTGCATGAAAAAACTCCAAAAAGGGTGAATAACACCCGGTTAAAACGCTGCCTGAATATCAGTCAACGCGTTTGTCGGCCACCGCGACCAGTGGCTAACAAATTCTTCTCGCTTTAGTCAACGAACAGAGAGCTCACTGACTCTGCGTTGGAAATTCGTAAAATCGTCTCGCCCAGCAATGCTGCGCAGGATAATTGTCTGATTTTGCCGCAAGCGCGTCCTTCCTCAGACAAAGGAATGGTATCTGTCACGACAAGCTCGGTGAGCTCAGAACCATTAATCCGCTCAATCGCACCACCCGACAACACCGCATGCGTACAGTAGGCATAGACTGCTCCTGCGCCGCGCTCTTTGAGCGCTTGCGCTGCCTTACAGAGCGTGCCAGCCGTATCGACCATATCATCCATAATCAAGCAGGTGCGGCCATCGACCTCACCAATAATATTCATGACTTCTGAGACGTTGGCGCGTGGACGACGTTTGTCGATAATCGCCAAGTCCGCCTCCAGCTGTTTCGCTAACGCCCGGGCACGCACCACACCACCAATGTCAGGTGACACGACAACGAGGTTAGTCAAGTTGCGGCGCCAGATATCGCCCAACAGAATCGGACCGGCGTAAATATTGTCGACAGGGATATCAAAAAAACCTTGGATTTGATCGGCGTGTAAATCCATTGTGAGCACGCGATCAACGCCTGCCACCTGCAACATGTTCGCCACAACTTTGGCCGTAATCGCCACGCGTGCAGAACGCGGGCGGCGGTCTTGGCGGGCATAACCAAAATAGGGGATTGCCGCGGTGATACGGCCGGCTGAAGCACGGCGCAACGCATCCACCATCACCATCACTTCCATCAGGTTGTCATTGGTGGGCACACAGGTCGGCTGCAACACGAAAACATCTTTACCGCGGACGTTTTCGTTAATTTCAACCATGACTTCACCATCCGAGAAACGACCTACGGTCATGCGACCCAAGGACATATCTAGGTGATTCACCACATCAACGGCCAGCCGTGTATTGGCGGTGCCGGTAAAAATCATAAAACTATCGTTGGCCATGGTCGAGGCAATCACAGACAGTAAGAATTTAGATGCGGAACAAAAAAGCTGCTGAACAAAGGCTCATCACACGCCGGCTAGTTCAACAGCTTTGCATTTGGGCTGGGGAGGAAGGATTCGAACCTTCGCATGCCGGAATCAAAATCCGGTGCCTTAACCAGCTTGGCGACTCCCCAACTAACTATCAACCCAATCCTGCAGAGGGTGCACATCCAAACCATTACAGACTAAAACAGACTGTATGGGACTTGGCGTGTCCGCCATTGCAGTATCGGAAAAATCCGTACTTATTTTAGCGAGCAATCTCTGGCGAGCACTTTCAGCTAGCGTGGCGTCAGGGAAACTTAAAAATAGACATGCCCCAGACCCTGTCATGCGCGCCTTAAAACCACTCGCACTAAATTCAGCTTTATTTAGCCAATCCAGCGCTTGCCGCACAACTGGGTAACGCTTTAACACGATAGGCTGCAAATCATTGCGCCCAAACCCCAAACTAGTCACAATTTGGCGCCCAGAAAAGTCCATTATTTTGACCGGATCGGTGTTTCTTGTCAAATCCGGATCCTGAAAAATCCCTTGCGTGGGCACATGTTGCGCCGGCTGGACCACCAAATAGGCCTGTTCAGGCAGCTCTACGGTCGTGAGCTTTTCACCAATTCCTTCCGCAAACGCATTTTGCCCATAAATAAACACTGGAACATCGGCTCCCAAACTTAGCCCCAACTGCATCAGAGCCTGTCGATTCAGGCCCGTTCGCCACAATCGATTCAAGGCGATCAATACAGTCGCTGCATCGCTCGACCCGCCCCCAAGCCCCGCACCTGACGGAATATGTTTACGCAGACGAATCTGAGCGCCGAGCTTGGTGCCCGTATGTTGTTGCAAAGCTTTGCCCGCGCGCACCACCAGATCGTCGTCGTGGGCTACTCCCAACATGTCCGTTTCACGAATAATTTGACCGTCACTGCGCGTATCAATATCGAGCAAGTCGGCCAAGTCGATGAGCCGAAACACCGTTTGAATCAAATGGTAGCCGTCTGAACGTCGACCAACAACGTGCAGAAAAAGATTTAGCTTGGCGGGAGCGACGAGGTCATACAGCATCTTGAATCAAGCCTTTACGGCGCTTTTAGGTCCCATCGACCACTAGACGAATTACGATTTTTTTTGCGTCATCCTGTCGCGAAAGAACCAACAGCCGCGGACCAGAAGCATCAAAACGCGAGAGCTCTACACGCCAACCGGCTTGCTCGAAGCTCGCGACTCGCCCTTGCTCATCCCGAGTCACTCGCGTCATCGCTGGTTCAACGCTTGTTTGACTACGCAACCAAGTACGCAAATTCTTGACGGGGATCGCCTCGCCCACTGCAGTTTTTACAAGCTCCTCGGGGGTGAGCGCTTCTAATTTAGTGCCATTACTTTGCGTGAGCACGGCACGTTTACCCGTCACCTCAATGCGAGCCAAAATATTGCCAAACGGATTGATTAAATCGAGTTCAAGCCGGCCGTTCGCATCTCGCCAAGAAAAGCCTCCCTGCACCGCTTGCGTGGGAGACAGAGGCTCTTCTACTCGTAAAGCAAACCGTCCGCTTCTGGCAAAGGCATCTAAGGGTTGCGGTGCAAGACTTGCTTGTTGCGTCGCGCACCCAACCAGAGCGATCAGGGTAAAGCCAACAAGTGCCCTCACCCAGACCAATAAAAACGCTACCTTCAAAGGCGCACTCCGAGTCGCTTCGCCGTATCAATCAATGTGGGATTCTTGGGGTCGCGCTGCGCGCCCTCTTTGAGATATTTTTGAGCCTCATCGCGACGCCCAAGTCGCCACAACACTTCGGCAAGATGCGCAGCAATATCAGCCTCAGGGCGTTTGGCGTAAGCTTGTTCGAGGTACTCCAACGCTTGTTGGTTATCGCCCATCCTGAACTTCACCCAACCCATGCTATCCAGAATGAAGGGGTCCTTGGGCGCTAAAGACAGCGCACGAGTGATCAGCTCCAGCGCCTCAGGCAAGCGCTGATTTCGATCCGCTAACGAATACCCTAAGGCATTGTGCGCATGCGCGTGTCCGGGCTCAAGCGCAATCACTTCGCGCAAGAGTTTTTCGGTGTCACGCATTTTATTTTCGCGCTCGTACAGCATCGCGAGCTCGTATTTAATCTCAATCGTATCTGGCATCTCTTTATTGGCTGCGTTCAAGCGCTTAATCGCATCGCCAAGCCGATCCGCGTCACGCAAGATCTGAGCGCCCGCCGAAAACCCGAGAATCCGTTCATCATCAGTCTGCGGGCTGCCCGAATCAATCAAGGCAATCGCTTCATCCACTCGGTTCTGGCGCGCACGAATCATTGCCTGTTTGATCCGTGCCGAATAACGCGCTGAGGGATCTTCAATTTTGGCGAGCAAACTAACAGCCTCATCGAGTTTGCCCTGCTCATCAGCAATTTGTGCGTAAAGTTGATATGCCTCAGCAAGTGCAGAGGGCGCGTCAGTTGCGCCAGGAGCAGACCCGCGCTGCCGCTGCGTCTGGACGGTGACAAACTGCTCCAGAAAACCTCGCGCCTGCTCCAACTTTTTGGCACGGTACGCGACCTGAGCCTGGACGAACAGCAAGTCGAAATCTTCTGGCGATCGCTTAGCCATGGATTGGAGTTCATTCATTGCGGTGTCGTACTGCCGCAAATCCGTCATATGACCAACCATCATCAAGCGCAAACGACGCGCCTGAGGCTGTGCAGCGGCAAAAGCCGCCGCATCACGTAGCGCTACCGCTGGGTCAACCCCTAACCCGTACTCAAAAACGCGCATCGCCGCTTCTTCCGAGCGTGGCGCAACGGCAAGGGCTTTACGCGCCTCTTCCAACGCGCGTTCGCGATCTGCGGCCGCACTGGCCATGTCAGCAAGCGCCAGGTGCGCAGCAAGCGTGTTGCGCGCTGTACTTTCCGCAATCGCAGTTGATAGGATACTCAGCGCATTACGCTTGTCTGGCATACGGCTCAAGATATGAGCTGCTTGTGCGATGCCGACATTTTTGTCTGCCGTTGCATCAATTTGCTTACGCAATGCCGTTGCAAGACCGCTCGTCTGTCCGGAGGCAGCTGCGAGCGTCATTTCAGTAGAGGCAGCCTCAGGGTCATCCGGCGTAATCCTTAACCAAACGCGCGCGGAATCCAACGCGCCGGGCAAATTTCCGCCTCCGAGATAAAACTCAAGCGCTCTGCGGGCAAGACGATAGTCGCCGACCTCACGCGCTAGCTCCAACATCGTTTTGCCCGCAGACAAAAACGACCCTCGTTGCGCCGCGATCTCGGCAGCCAATATTCGAAATAAAAGGGAGGATGTCAGCGTGACTTCGGGCAACTGGCCAAAGCGTAAATGGATCTCTTCAGACTCCGCTACGCGAGGCTGTACCTGAAGAGGAGTGCTTTGAGAGGTTCCTTTGGTCTGCCCCGCTTGCGCCCAAACCGGCGACACAAGAAGTGAGATCGACACTGCCACGGGCAAGGTAGCAAGCCAAAGGGTAATACGAAATTTAAACGACGACTTCACGCGAACCGCCTAGTTGGTGGCACAATCAACTGACTCAGTGACATGATGTTAGCACTCGACCATGCCAGAACTACCAGAAGTTGAAACAACTCGTAAAGGAATTGACGCCGTTGCAACAGGGCGAGTGCTCCAGCGCCTGGTCGTACACGACTCGCGCATGCGCTGGCCTATCCCTGCAGGGCTGCCGGAATGGGTGAAAGAGCAGAAGGTCAATGCCTGCCGGCGCCGAGGGAAATACCTGCTGTTGGAGTTCGATCGGGGCACCCAACTGATCCACTTGGGGATGTCCGGCTCGCTGCGCAGCGTCCAAACTGGCGAGATATTGCGCAAACATGATCATGTTGAATGGCATTTTGAGCACCTCACCCTGCGCCTGCATGACCCCAGACGATTTGGCGCTGTGCTTTGGCACCCAGCCGAGGACGGTCCAGTCGAGCGGCACCCCTTGCTACAAAAACTTGGGATTGAGCCCTTTGACCCCTGCTTTAACGCAGAGCACCTGCGCAAAGGCTTTGCGGGGCGACAAATGGCGGTTAAACAGGCCTTACTGGCGGGCGATGTCGTGGTGGGCGCTGGAAATATTTACGCCTCAGAGTGCCTATTCCGCGCAAAAATTCACCCCGCCACCCCCGCGGCACGCCTATCGTACGAGCGTTGTGAACGCTTGGTCGTAGCACTGCGCGGCACGCTGAAAGATGCGCTGGAGTCTGGTGGCAGCACCTTGCGTGACTATGTCAATGCCACGGGCGAGGCAGGCGCCTACTTCACATTGCATGCCGCCGTGTATGAACAAGACGGAAAGCCATGCAAAACATGTTCCCGCCTGATCAAACGAATCGTGCAGGGCCAGCGGGCCACCTATTACTGCCCGGCTTGCCAAAAACGCTAATTAGGCCTGCAAGACCTTACCCGGATTCATCAGCCCCTGCGGATCAAGGGCTGTTTTAATCTGCTTCATCAGCTTGAGCTCCAGTTCGCTCTTGTAACGAGTGAGCTCATCACGCTTGAGTTGCCCGACACCGTGTTCAGCACTAATTGAGCCCGCGTGCGCATGCACGCTGTCATGCACCAGCTGGTAAACATCGTCCTGTGATGCAAGGAGCTCTTGTTCCGTTTGATTCGGCGCGCGCACCACGTTGTAGTGCAAATTACCGTCGCCAAGGTGTCCGAAGACAACATGCTGAATACCCGGAAACCGCTTCTGTAGCGCCGCGTTAGTCACCTGGACGAACGCCCCGATTGAGGAGATAGGTATCGACACATCGTGCTTGATGCTTTTACCGAGCTCCACCTCAGCCAGGGGGATACTCTCGCGCAAATGCCACATCGCCTTGCTCTGTGCGATATTCTCTGCGATGGCCGCATCGGTCACAAGGCCATCTTCAATCGCCGCCCCCAGGACTGCCTCAAAACGTCCTTGGGCATGCTCCGCGCTCTCACTATCCGAAAGCTCAAGCAAAGCAAACCAAGGTGATTGGGCAGAAGCCCCTTCAAAGGGCAGTCGCTGCTGCGGAAACAGTCTGACCACCGCCTGCAAAACTGGTCCCATCATGACTTCAAACCCCGTGAGCGAGGCACCAAAACCGGCTCGCGCACGCGACAACACGGTGATTGCATCCTCCATGGTGTTTAACGCCAGCATCGCGGTGCGCTGGGCAACCGGCAACGGGTATAACTTCAGCGTCGCAGCGGTGATGATGCCCAGCGTGCCTTCGCTTCCAATGAACAAGTCTCTCAGGTCGTAGCCCGTATTGTCCTTGCGCAATCCGCGCAGTCCGTGCCAAATCTCGCCTTGCGCCGTCACAACTTCCAGCCCCAAGGCGAGATCACGCGTATTGCCATAACGCAGTACCTGGGTGCCTCCGGCATTGGTGGCCAAATTGCCACCAATGGTGCAGCTACCCTCGGCCGCCAAACTGAGCGGGAACAACCGGTCAGCGCCACGCGCTGCCTCTTGTACCGCTTGCAAAATACAACCGGCTTCGACCGTCATCGTGTCGTTATCTGTATCAATCGCTCGCACCTTGTTTAAGCGCGCCAGGCAAACCACCACCGCACGCCCAGTATCATCAGGCGTTGCCCCGCCACATAGGCTGGTATTGCCTCCAGAAGGCACGATCGGTGTTCTATTGGAGACACAGACTTTGACGACGTCAGCGACCTCTTGTGTCGAAGCCGGACGCACAACAGCCAACGCCTGACCGCGATAACGCCCCCGCCAATCCACTACATAAGGATCCATTGCCTCGCCGGTTAACACCTGAGCAGCGCCAACGATGTCCTGCAGTTGTTTCAATACGCTCATTCAAATCTCATTTTAGGGTTGTACTTACCGGCCAATTTTTTTGTAACCATTCAACAAATTGTAGGGTAGTTCATTGAAAACCGTCATCAATTAAGAGGTTCTCAGGACGCTTCCCACTAGTCAAATAGGCGATAATACGGGATTCATTTTGCGTCTTGGGCTCACCCAGCTTTTTAGTATGCCCACCGAACCCGGAGCAGCACTCGTGTCCGCATCACATCCGTTTCCACATTCGAGTTTCAAAGCCTACGACATTCGTGGCGTCGTACCCACTGCACTCAATCCCGCCTTTGCGCGCGAACTTGGACGCGGCCTAGCCGCACGAGCCCATGCGGTGGGCGTCACGACAATGGTCGTCGGTCGGGATGGTCGTCTGAGCAGCCCCGAATTAGCCGGCGCCCTACAAGAGGGCATGCGCCAGGGAGGCATTAACACCATCGATGTAGGTCAAGTACCCACCCCGTTAGTCTACTTCGCCGCCTACACCCTAAAAACCGGCTCTGGCGTTGCGGTGACGGGTAGCCACAACCCGCCCGAATACAACGGTTTCAAAATGATGATGGGGGGAGGCACACTACATGGCGATGCAATTTTGGCATTGCGCGATGAGGTCGCGGCAGGCCCCGCATACGCCACAACACCAGGCGAGGCAAAAAGCGTCGATATCCTGACCCCCTACTTGGCGCGGGTGCTAGGCGACATTAAGCTCAAGCGTCCAATGAAAATTGCGATTGACTGCGGTAACGGCGTTGCCGGAGCCGTTGCGCCGCAACTGTTTCGCGGACTGGGGTGCGAGGTCACTGAACTCTTTTGCGAAGTCGATGGCACATTCCCGAATCACCACCCCGACCCCGCCGAGCCTCATAACCTTGAAGACCTCATCCACTGCGTACAAACGACGGATTGCGAAATTGGCCTAGCCTTTGACGGCGATGGTGATCGCTTAGGTGTGGTCACAAAGTCCGGTCAAATCATCTGGCCTGACCGCCAGCTCATTCTGTATGCACGTGATGTTCTAGAACGCTGCCCTGGCGAGACGATTATTTACGACGTGAAGTGCAGTCGTCACGTCGCGGTGCAAATCCGCGCTGCAGGTGGCAAACCGCTTATGTGGCAAACCGGGCATTCACTCATCAAAGCCAAGCTTGCCGAAACAGGTGCGCCGCTTGCCGGCGAGATGAGTGGCCATGTGTTTTTTAAAGAGCGCTGGTTCGGCTTTGACGATGGCCTCTACACCGGCGCGCGCTTACTCGAGATTCTTTCTCGCTCGGCCGACCCATCGGCCGTCCTCGAAGCGTTGCCTCAAGGTGTTTCGACGCCTGAACTCAAACTCGAAATGCGCGAAGGCGAGCCACATGCATTAATCAAACGCCTACAGAACGAAGGTGTCTTCGAGGGCGCGAGTGAAATCGTCAAAATTGATGGCCTGCGTGCCGACTACCCAGATGGCTTTGGCTTAGCCCGCGCTTCAAACACAACACCCGTTGTCGTGCTACGTTTTGAGGGTGACTCCGTCGAAGCGCTTGCCCGCATCCAAGACGCCTTTCGCAAGCAATTGCTCGCGCTTGCGCCGCACGTCAAACTCCCCTTCTGACCGATATCCATTGACTTTACGCCTGCCCCTATGAGCGCCCTTTCGCAAACCACCGCCTGGAAATCGTTTTCGCAAGCGGTGTCCGCATGTCCCACGAAGCCCGACGCGCTGCGTATCCTGCGCGCTGCCGAACTTGAGGTCGATCTCAGCACACAACGCCATAGCCCCGCGCTTGTGATTGCCGCTCGAGCGTTGCTCACCCAACAAGGCTTTGAACAAGCGCGCGCTGATTTGTTTGGAGGTGCGCCGATCAATTGGACAGAAAATCGTGCGGCCTGGCATACGGCATTGCGAGCGCCAACGCCCCCGGCCGGGGTTGCACAGGCCGTGCAGACCGAACAAGCAAAACTCGCTGGCTTTGTCGAGAGAGTCAATGCACAAAACCTCTACCGCAATGTCGTGCACCTGGGAATCGGAGGCAGTGATTGGGGTCCTCGACTCGCAGTGGAATCTTTAGCCGGACACGCTGGGCGGCGCACGATTCGTTTTGCTTCAAACGTCGACGCGCACGCGATCACCGCAGCACTCGAGGGGCTCGACCCGTCTGACACTCTCATCATCATTTCGTCTAAGTCCTTCACAACGATTGAGTCGCTCGCCAATGCAGCTTGTGCGATTGATTGGTTACGTGCAGGCGGAATCAAGCAACCGCTTGACCACTTTGTTGCTGTCACCGCAAACGCGCAAGCCGCACGTGAGTTCGGGATTCGCGAAGAGCATATCTTTGAATTCTGGGATTGGGTCGGTGGACGGTATTCGATCTGGTCTTCCATAGGCTTACCAATTGCGCTTGGCCTAGGAATGGACACACTCAATGACTTGCGTGCTGGCGCAGCACGGATGGATGAGCACTTCCTGAACGCTCCTTTTGAAGAGAACGCGCCCGTGCAAATGGCCTTAAGCGCGGTTGCAAACTGTAGCGTACTTGGCTACGCGTCATTTGCTTTATGCCCGTATGATGCGCGCCTGCGACACTTGGTCCCCTGGTTGCAACAACTCGAGATGGAGTCGCTTGGTAAGTCCACGCAACGCGATGGAACCACGCTTGATGTTGCCAGTAGCCCAGCCGTTTGGGGAATGCCCGGAACGGATAGTCAGCACACATTTTTTCAGTGGCTGCACCAGGACGGCAAAGGCGCGCCCGTCGACTTCATCCTCTGCGCCAAACCAGACCATCGCCACACCCGCCACCATCGTCTGCTTATCGCAAATTGTTTGGCGCAACGCGCAGCGCTTCTGGAAGGAAAGTCCTTTGAGCAGGCGCTCGCTGAAGTCTCAATCAAAGAGAAAAATCCACAGGCCGCTGCAGCGCTCGCGAAACATCGTGTGCATCCAGGCGGTCGTCCTTCGACACTGATCGTCATGCCCCAATTAGATGCTAAACAACTCGGTGCTTTGCTTGCACTGTATGAGCACAAAGTCTTTACCGAAGGGGTACTGTGGGGCATTAACCCCTTCGATCAATGGGGTGTGGAGTTCGGTAAACGCTTGGCCGGCGACATCGAACGGCGACTCGACGCACTTGGCAGCGACCCTGCGGTCAGTCCCTATGATCCATCTACGGCCCACTGGGTCCGTAAGCTTGCGAGCGGCTAGATCGAGGCATCGCGCGCCTGTCTCACTAGCCCAAAAATTTGACGTACCAAGGCATGGCCACTTCCAATCCCTCAGCAATCGTATGCGTGGGGGAATAGCCTAAGAGTGTGCGCGCCTTACTGATGTCCGCTTGCGAATGACGTACATCGCCGGCCCTGAAGTCTTGATACACGGCCTCTTTGTCGTACTGTACGCCCTGTCGTGCTAAAGCATGCGTCAACAGATCAAAGAGCGCGTTGAGGCTCGTGCGCGCATGCACCGCAACGTTATAGACTTGATTAACTCCCTCAGGAGCCGCGACAGCAGCAAGGATATTCGCCTGCACGGCATTTTCGACAAAACAAAAATCACGACTCGTTTCGCCGTCGCCGTTAACAAGCACGGCATCACCGCGAATCATGGCGGCTATCCACTTGGGTATGACCGCGGCATAGGCGCCTTCCGGGTCTTGTCGCTTACCAAAAACATTGAAGTAGCGTAGGCCCACGCTCGCAAATCCATACGAGCGAGCGAACACATCGGCGTACAACTCATTGACATACTTTGTCACCGCATACGGAGAGAGCGGCTTACCAATTCGATCTTCAACTTTCGGCAAGCCGGGGTGATCTCCGTACGTCGAGCTTGAGGCTGCATAAACAAAGGCAGACACCGATGCGTCACGAGCGGCTATCAACATATTTAGATAACCAGAAATGTTGACATCGTTAGTGGTGACCGGATCTTTAAGCGAGCGCGGCACTGAACCAAGTGCGGCCTGATGCAGCACACAATCCACTCCGGACACCGCGTGGGCACACATGGCAGGATCACGAATATCGCCTTCATGAAAGACAAAGCGAGACCACTGAGACCCTGACACAGAGGCTTGAATCTCTTGCAGATTGTGTCGATATCCGGTCGCGAAGTTGTCGAGCCCGACGACCTGCTGATCAAGTGACAGGAGAGCTTCAACCAGATTAGATCCGATAAAACCTGCACAGCCTGTTACAAGCCATTTTCTTGGCTTCGCGCGCAACGACGCCTGAACCTGATGGTAGTGGGTGATTGTCATGTGACTCTATTAAACATTAAAGACGCAGGTCCGACTGCTCAGTCTTGAAGATATATTTCAAGTCATAAAGCACATGTTTGGGCTTCCCTAATGCGCGGATCGCATCGATACCCAGTTCGGCAAACTGTCGATGTGCCACGGCCATAATCACCGCATCGTAGCGCCCATTTTCAAGCGTCTGTACAGGATGGATGCCGTACTCATGCACAGCCTCCTTTGCCTCAACCCACGGGTCATACACATCTACGTCAACGTTGTACTCACCGAGCTCTTTAACGATATCGACAACACGTGTATTGCGTAAGTCAGGGCAGTTTTCCTTGAAGGTCAAACCCATGACCAGCACACGTGCCCCCTGCACGTAAATACGTTCACGTGTCATCGCCTTAACCAGCTGCGACACAACATACCCACCCATACTGTCATTGAGCCGTCGCCCCGCCAGAATAATCTCTGGGTGATAGCCGATTGACTGAGCCTTATGCGTCAAATAATACGGGTCCACACCAATGCAATGTCCACCAACTAAACCCGGTCTGAACGGAAGAAAATTCCACTTTGTCCCGGCGGCTTGCAAGACCGCTTCTGTATCGATGCCAAGCTTATTAAAAATCAACGCCAGCTCATTAATCAACGCAATATTGACGTCGCGCTGCGTATTCTCAATGACTTTGGCTGCCTCCGCCACACGGATGCTCGGTGCCATGTGCGTACCGGCCACCACGATCTGGCGATACAAAGCATCTATCAGTGCCGCAACCTCAGGTGTTGACCCTGAAGTGACTTTCTTAATGGTGCTGATACGATGCTCTTTGTCACCGGGATTGATGCGTTCTGGGCTGTACCCTGCAAAAAAATCGACGTTGTACCGCAAGCCAGAGACTCGCTCGAGTACAGGCACACAAACCTCTTCGGTTGCCCCGGGATAAACAGTGGACTCATAGATGACAATGTCACCGACCTTGAGAGACTGCCCAATTGTTTCACTCGCCTTAACCAACGGTGTCAAGTCAGGCTGTTTGTATTCATCAATCGGCGTGGGCACTGTAACGATAAAGACATTCGCTTGTCCGAGGTCTCCGTGCTGGGCCGTGTAGCGCAAGTGTTTGGCGGTGGCCAACTCCACGTCATCGACCTCCAGCGTGTGATCATGCCCGCCCTTGAGCTCATCGATACGTGCGGTGTTGATATCAAAGCCTAGGACGCTCCGATGCTTACCGAACTCTACAGCCAGTGGCAAACCGACGTATCCAAGCCCCACCACGGCAAGATTGACATCCTGTATACGCAAAATATTCTCCGACAAGGCGCATCTTTGGGGGTGCGCAATAGCTGTCTATCCGTGACCAGCCAAAACCATGATGATAAGGGAGAGCGAGGCTATACAAAAAAAAGCCCAAGACTTTGCAGTCTTGGGCTAAATCCACCAAAGGAGGAGGGTGGAGGAGACAATCTTGGCAAGCTAAGGAGGCGAGAGCTTTTTGGACGCCTCCGTTGTTTGAACGTCCATGCTGCTTTCGGCAGCGTAAACTTCAACAACTTTGTACTTAACTTCCATATGGCAAATCTTAAACCATTTTTTTGTGCATTGCAAGAATATTTAAAATCCGCTATGAAAATGATGCAATTTTGTTGTTTTTGTGCATCGCAACAACATGTAACAACCCGCTTTTGGCCCCGATCTAGATTCGATATGCAGTTGTTGTCATCACCCGGGAAACGGTCCGCATCACAGCCTTGACCGGCGCCGCTAAGCTAGAGGCTCCATGATCTTCTGCCGTTTTGCGGTGTTTGATCTCGTCTTCTTTCATTTGCCGGACGATCGCGCGCGACCGCTCATCGTGGACGGGCAGGCGCTCAAGGTGGCTATCCAAGTGCGCCTCCACCTGACGCTCTGTTTCTGCCATAAACCCAAGATTGTGCGCGACGCCCGATCGACCCGCCAGAGCGCCGAGAACAAACGATCCCGCATACCAAAGTGGGTTCAGAACGCTTGGGCGAGCATTCAATTCCGCTAAGCGCTGCCCACACCACGCTAAGTGATCCACCTCTTCCGCAGCTGCGTCGAGCAATAGTTCTGTACAAGCTGGATCCTTACACACCACCGACTGACCACGATAAAGCGCCTGCGCACATATTTCGCCCACATGATTGACGCGCATGAGTCCCGCGGCATGCATCTTTTGGGTCGCATCTAACGCCTGCGCATCTGGCGCCAGGACATCCGCCGGGTTTGGACGCTTAGCTCCGACCGCACCCGACAGCACCTGCAGGGCCATATCCGCCTCCGCGATCAAGGCGTCGAACAGGCCATGACGACGCACAAATCCCGAAGCAAACTTCGGCACAGAATCCTGCATGACTGACTCCTAGTTAGATTTACAAGCATTCTAGCCCGCCCTATCGTGTAGAAAACCTGATCCTTTCTAGGCCCGAAAGGATTATCATTCTTGCTTCATCGCTAAGGATTCGATATGGAAGTCAACATTGACTGGGGCGGACCGCAAGGTATGCTGTTCGTTGCAAAAACGGGAACCGGACACATTGCGGCCATGGATGGTGCGCCTGAAGGTGGGGGTCACAACCTAGCCCCGCGCCCAATGGAGCTGCTGCTCGTCGGAACAGGCGGCTGCACCGCTTACGATGTCGTACTCATCCTGAAACGCGGTCGCCACGCCATCACTGGCTGTTCGGTCAAGCTGCAAGCGGAACGTGCCGAGGTCGATCCCAAGGTTTTCACAAAAATCCATTTTGTCTTTACAGTCACGGGCGACAACCTTCCTCGGGCCGCTGTTGAGCGCGCTATTGCCTTATCCCACGAAAAATATTGCTCTGCCTCTGCCATGCTTGCGCACACCGCGGCCATCACTTGGTCCGCCGAAATCGTCCAGTCTGGCTCTGCTGCGCAGCCAGCCGCTTAATCGGATGACTCTGTCAACATGATGAACCAGTACGAAACCTTCATGCGCCACGTCTACACCACGGGCGTCAACAAAACAGATCGCACAGGCACAGGCACGCGCTCGGTCTTTGGCTATCAAATGCGTTTCGATCTCTCCAAAGGTTTCCCGCTCGTCACAACAAAAAAACTACATACCCGTAGTATTTTTGTGGAACTGCTCTGGTTTCTAAGAGGCGACTCGAATGTACGGTGGCTGCAAGAAAATGGCTGCACCATTTGGGACGAATGGGCAGGCCCGACGGGCGATCTAGGCCCAGTCTACGGTGTGCAGTGGCGCTCGTGGCCTACCCCCGATGGGCAACATATTGATCAAATTTCACAAGTACTCGAGCAAATCAGAAAAACGCCCGATTCACGAAGACTGATTGTTTCTGCATGGAATGTGGGTGAAATCAAAAATATGGCACTTCCGCCCTGTCATGCTTTTTTTCAGTTTTATGTTGCTGAGGGCAAGCTGTCTTGCCAGCTATATCAGCGCAGTGCTGATATTTTTCTTGGCGTCCCCTTCAATATCGCAAGCTATGCCTTGCTGACACACATGGTGGCACAACAGTGCGGACTTGAAGTCGGTGATTTTGTTTGGACCGGCGGCGATTGCCACATCTACACCAATCACTTTGAACAGGTCGAGCTACAACTTTCTCGCGAACCTAACGCATACCCACAACTTGTGATTCAACGCAAACCGGACTCTCTGTTCGATTACCGTTACGACGACTTCGTCATTGAGAATTACAACCACCACCCGCACATCAAAGCTCCCGTGGCGGTGTAGCGTTGAGACCGAGCACAATATGCCCCTGAGCCTGATTGTCGCCTACGCTGAAAATCGTACGATTGGCCGTGAAAACACGCTGCCGTGGAAGCTAGCGGGTGATCTCGCTCACTTTAAGCGAACGACACTTGGCCATCCCATCATCATGGGGCGCAAAACTTGGGACTCCTTAGGTCGTCCGCTGCCGGGTCGTCGCAATATCGTGATCAGTCGAGATGGCTCCAAAGCGGCGCAGGGTGCGGAGTTCGTCACCAGCCTTGCTGAAGCCCTAAAACGGCTATCGCCGAATGAGCATGCCTATATCATCGGGGGCGCGCAAATCTACCAGCAGGCACTCCCCCTCGTCGACCATGTGGTCGCTACCGAAGTCAAAGCTGTTGTGGAGGGCGATGCATTTTTCGCAGCGCTCGACACTTCCCAGTGGAAAGAGGTCTCACGCGTCAGCCAACCACCCGAGAATGGCCTAGCCTACGATATTGTGCAGTACGATCGTCGCGCAGTCCCCCTCAATTAATACAACCCGCACTACGGACGCCATCGTCATGAAGAAAAAACAAATCGGTGCAGCGGGCCTCGTCGCCGCCGTAGCGTTTGTATATGCTGGGTTAAGCTGGCAGGCTGGAATGCATATTGAAGGGCAGTCCAAAGCTGCCGCCCAATCAATCAATGTCTCTTTAGCCCGCAGCTGGTCAGAGCAAGTCCAGCTCTCCCTGCGCAGCTATGAGCGGGGCATATTTTCGAGCCGAGCAGTCTACGCACTGACGCTCACAAACCAGAGCAAGCAGGCTGAGCACCGTGAAATTCTCTGGTCGAATCAAATACAACACGGTCCATTGCCTTGGTCTCGCTTGCAAACTGGAGATCTGTCTATCTCGGGTGCAGTGATTCAAACCACTGTACTGAAGAACCCAACAACCCAAGCCTTGTTCGATGCCACAGGTGGGCGGTCACCGGTAACGGGCACAACGCTCATTTCTCGAGAGGGGATTGCAACGCTTCGGTGGACGATCCTTCCGTTTGACTACACCCAAGACTCGTTGCGCGTAAAGCTTGGCACCGCCGAACTTTCTGCGCGGATCGGACCAAGCTTTAGTTTTTTCAAAAGCAATAGTAGCCTCGATGGTGTCACGCTCAGCGATGGCAAGTTAGCGTTTGAGGTCAAGGGTCTGCAACTAACGACCGATACACAAGCGACGAAAGCTGGAGTTCAAACAGGCACACGTGACCTCCGTATTGGCACTCTGTCCTGGGCTTCACTCGACGCTTCAAGTCTTGGTTTGCAAAAATTTGCCTTGCACACCGACCTACGTGAAGCGAATGGATTGCTCGGCGGCATCACGACCGCTGAAGCAAGCACGCTCAAGCTGAACGAAAAAGTATGGGGAGAATTTAACGTCTCGCTTGGCTATGAGAAGCTGAACGGAAGTGCCCTGCGTTCTCTGTTGGACTTCCAAGACGGCTATTTGCTTCGCAAATTTCTAGGCCTAGCCCCTAGCGAGTCAGCAGCAGCGGCTGACACCAAGAAGCTCTGGCAGCACATTGCGGTTTTAAGCAAAACAAGTCCAACGTTGAGCTTAAGCCCGCTTAGCTGGAAGAATACCCAAGGTCGCAGCCAACTCGCCCTTTCTTTTACCTTAAATCCCTCGGAACCTAACTCCGGAGGCATTGGTTTACAGGGCACGCCTCTCAAAGAGCTTGATGCGACACTTAGCCTCTCAACACCTATGCTGAATGCGGTCTATGCACAAGCGCTTCAAACGCCTGGGGCAAACACAACTCAGGTCAAAAACAAAGCAGAACAAGAAGTCCGCAAACTGCTTGAGCAGGCCTCTCAACTGAAGCTCGGTCGAGCACAAAATAACAAACTTGTTGCGCATTTGAATATTCAGGACGGAGACTTTAGATTAAACGGCCAACGCGCACCAAGCGAACCACTCATGAAGTGGCTCCGGACGACACTGCCGAGCGGCTGGTTAGCAGAGCGCTCTTCTCCTGTTCAAGCGTCTCCAGACGAGAACGTGTCAATTAAACATTTAGATCCCGCCGTACTGACTGGCCTGCTCAGCGCTTCCGATTTCACTTACGACGAGATTAAGGATAAGGACGGTGATCGTGTACTCAAGATTGGCACCGCTGAAACTGGTGCTGAAAAGATTGAGTTCATCTTTGTCGGCTGCGGCGATGACCGTACTTGCGAAGATGTACTCATGCGAGCCACCTTCCCAAGAAATCTCCAAGTCGCGCTCAATGCGATCAATGAGTGGAACCAACGTAACCGGTGGGCGCGCGCTTTCCTGAACGATGCAGAACAAGCCGTGCTAGAAATGGATATCAGCGCCTATGGGGGCATTGAACGCGACGCACTGGAAGCAATGGTCGACAACTTCTTCAAATTGCTTCGAGAATTTTCTAAAAACCTATCGGCCGAAAGAAAGTAACGCAGCGCTTCAACGGAAATACGATGACAAAAAATCACCCGCTTATAAGCGGGTGATTTTTTATACTGTCACCACAAAGCCTTCAAGCATAGGCTTCGACTGGGAGGCAAGCGCAAACCAGATTACGGTCGCCCCATGCATTATCGACCCGCCCAACCGGCGGCCAATACTTGGCATCCCGCAGACTAGCAACCGGATAGGCGGCTTGCTGACGGGGGTAATCGTGATGCCATTCCTCTGCCAGTAACATCTTGGCTGTGTGCGGTGCGTTCTTCAACACGTTGTCACCGCGGTCTCTTTCGCCACGCTCAATTTGTGCAATCTCCGCACGGATTGAAATCATGGCGTCCACAAAGCGATCAAGCTCGGCCAAGCCCTCAGACTCTGTTGGCTCGACCATCAGCGTACCGGCCACTGGAAAGCTCATGGTGGGGGCATGAAACCCATAGTCCATCAAACGCTTGGCGATATCTTCGGCCGTGACGCCCGAGGACTCTTTGATGTCGTGTATGTCCAAGATGCACTCATGCGCCACTCGTCCATTACGACCTGTGTACAGCACGGGATAGTGCCCTGCAAGCTTACGTGCAACGTAGTTTGCGCTCAGGATCGCGACCTCCGTAGCACGACGCAAGCCTTCGGCGCCCATTAAAGAAATGTAGATAAACGGGATGGGTAAGATACTGGCCGAGCCAAACGGTGCAGCTGAAACAGGCCCCACAGCGGCACCTTGAGCCATCGTACCTTTCTCGCTCACTACACCAGGCAGGAAGGGCGCGAGATGGCTTTTCACACCGACAGGTCCCACGCCTGGTCCGCCCCCCCCATGCGGGATGCAGAAGGTTTTGTGTAGATTCAAATGCGACACATCCGACCCAAACTTACCGGGCTGTGCCACGCCAACCATCGCGTTCATGTTCGCGCCGTCCATATACACCTGACCGCCGGCGTCGTGAATCATGTCGCAAATATTAGTGATCGACTCTTCAAACACGCCGTGCGTCGATGGATACGTCACCATCAAAGCAGCCAAGCGATCACCCACTTTCGCGATCTTTGCCTTCAGGTCGTCAAGATCGACGTTACCGTCAGAGTCCGAAGCGACCACGACCACTTCCATACCTACCATGTTGGCCGAAGCAGGATTGGTTCCGTGCGCGGAGGATGGAATCAAACAGACATCGCGCTGATGTTGACCATTTGCACGGTGGTATGCCCGAATGGCGAGCAGGCCTGCATATTCGCCTTGCGCTCCAGAGTTGGGTTGAAGGCTAATCGCATCGTACCCCGTGATCTCGCAGAGGTCCTTGGACAAGCGCTCAATCATCTGATCGTAACCTTTGGTCTGGTCCGCGGGAGCAAACGGGTGAATCAACGCAAACTCAGGCCAAGTGACGGGGATCATTTCTACGGTTGCGTTGAGCTTCATCGTGCAAGAACCCAACGGGATCATGGTGCGATCCAAGGCGAGGTCTTTGTCGGACAGTTTGCGCAAGTATCGCAACATATCCGTCTCAGATTGGATGCTAGAGAACACAGGATGGCTGAGGATCGCACTCTTTCGCTGTAACGCTGTTGGGACTCCAGGCAAGCCCACAACAGAGGCTGCGAGTGACGGTGCTGTTTTGGCGGCAACCGAAGCGAACAACCCTACTAGCTGCGCGAGATCGTCGCTCGTGACCGTCTCATCGAGTGAAATGCTCAGCTGCACTGCGCTAACGTGGCGTAGATTAATTCTTGCCAGCCGAGCCGCAGCTAGAATTTTGTCTGTCTGCACACCGGTTTCTAACAACAACGTATCGAAGTAAGTTGTGTTCGCGACATTAACACCCAAGCTAACAAGCGCCTGTCGCAACAGCGAGGTGGCCTGGTTCACACGTGTAGCAATGGCCACAACACCTCGTGGACCGTGCCACAGCGCATACATGCTCGCCATGACCGCCAAGAGAACCTGCGCCGTGCAAATATTAGAAGTCGCTTTTTCACGGCGGATATGTTGCTCGCGCGTTTGCAAGGCAAGACGCAATGCAGGGTCTCCTTGGGCATCTTTCGAAATACCAACGAGACGACCTGGCATGTTGCGTTTGAAAGCATCTTTACAGGCCATAAAACCCGCATGCGGACCACCAAAGCCAAAGGGAACGCCAAACCGTTGTGCGGAACCGATTGCAATGTCAGCACCCCAGTGGCCAGGGGGCTCAAGTAGCGCCAAGGCAAGCAAGTCCGTCGCGCAGGCAACCACTCCACCTTGTGCATGCACTTGCTCAGTCAGTGCACGATAGTCAGAGACAGCCCCCAATGAATGTGGGTACTGCACCAGCAGTCCAAAACAGGCCGGAACTCCCTTGCTTTCGTCTCCGACAACGACGTCAATGTCTAAACCGTCTGCGCGAGTGCGAATCACCTCAATCGTTTGTGGATGACAGTGCTGTGAAACAAAAAATACCTTGCTCTCAACATGCGACGCACGTCGCGCCAAGGTCATCGCTTCTGCCGCGGCTGTGCCCTCGTCAAGCAACGACGCGTTGGCAATATCCAATCCTGTCAGGTCTGCAACCATCGTCTGATAGTTCAGAATCGCTTCTAAGCGCCCTTGAGAGATTTCAGGTTGATAAGGCGTATACGCCGTGTACCAAGCGGGGTTCTCAAGAATATTGCGCAAAACAACATTCGGGGTGTGCGTGCCGTAATAGCCTTGCCCAATGTAATTACGAAAAACCTGATTCTGCCCTGCAATTTTCTTCATCTCGGCCAACACATCAGCCTCTGCGCGCGGTGCCGGCAAATCGAGCTCTCGCGACATGCGGATGTTTGCAGGTACGACCTCTTGCATCAAAGACTCGATACTCGGCGCACCTACGGCAGCCAGCATCGTCTGCTGATCTTGGTCGCCCGGGCCAATATGGCGTGGAATAAATTCGTGTGAAGTATTGAATACGTTAGACATGATGGGCGCCTTAGCTCGCGTCAGCAACAGCCTGATAACCGGCGGCGTCGAGCAGACCCTCGACATCAGCCGCGTTATTGGCTTTCAGTTTAAAAATCCAAGTGTTGTAAGGACTTGCGTTGATCGTTTCAGGTGCATCATTCAGTGCCTCGTTAAAAGCCACCACTTCGCCAGATACTGGGGCATAAATGTCAGAGGCTGCCTTGACGGACTCTACGACACCAGCCGTCGCACCCGCCGCCAGCTTAGCGCCCACGCGCACATCGCCTACGAAAACCAAATCACCCAACTGCTCCTGCGCCGGACCTGTGATACCAACAAGCATGACGTCACCGTCTGCCTTAATCCATTCGTGTGTACTGGCGTATTTGCGATCGCTAGGAATGCTCATAAAAATCTCCTGAAAATTTCGTGTATGTGAATGATGATAGGAATACTGAATGCGTTAAATCAAGGATGCGCAACCGGCTGCCCGTTCCGTACAAATGGCAGCTTGCACACTTGCGCAGGCACCCATTTACCTCGGATATCGATCTCCACAGCATCGCCCGCAGCAATGCCTTGAGGCAATCTCGCAAAACCAATGGAGTAACCCAGGGTCGGGGACATCGTGCCACTCGTGACTTCACCAAGTCCTTTGGCTGTGCGCACCGTCATGTGAGCACGCATCACGCCGCGATCTAAAAGCTTCAGGCCGATGAAGGTACGGGGATCTGAAAACTGCTTGATAGCCTTACTTCCAATGAAGTGACGGTCTGCATCCTTGGTCGACACGGTCCATGTCAGGCCTGCTTGGTTAGGATGAATCAATTCGTCCATGTCCTGACCGTAGAGATTCATACCCGCTTCTAGTCGTAACGTGTCACGCGCACCCAAGCCACAGGGTTGTACTTGCTGAGCCACCAGATCTTTCCAAAGTAACTCCACCTGATCGGCGGGAACAACAATCTCAAAACCATCTTCGCCGGTATAGCCCGTGCGCGCGACCATCGTGTCGGGTGCTACACGTGCACCAACAAACACGCCCAACTCCTGCGTGGCGGCTTTCCACTGTGGTCGAGCGGCCCAAACTTTGGCGCGCGCGTTGGGTCCTTGCACGGCAACCATTGCGAGATCTTTGCGCGCCGTAATCGTGACTGCGAGCCTTTCAGCGGCCGCCACACGCTGCATCCAAGCGATATCTTTGTCGGCCGTGCCGGCGTTTACAACAAGACGCCAATCGGTGGGCGAAAAAAAATAGACGATCAAATCATCGATTACCCCGCCCTGCGGATTCAACATACAGGAGTAGAGCGCTTTGCCTGGTTGCGTAAGCTTGGCCACATCATTCGCAATCAATCGCCGCAAAAAAACTGTGGCATCCGCTCCAGCGACATCCACATTCAGCATATGGGAAACATCAAACATCCCAGCATCTCGACGCACGGCATGGTGCTCTTCAATTTGTGAACCATAGTTCACAGGCATATCCCAGCCACCAAAATCAACCATGCGTGCGCCCGCGGCAACATGGGTTGCCGCCAGGGGCGTGCGTTTTAAAACAGCAGACATGAAAAAGCTCCAGAACAGAGTTCAAAGGGCGTAACACACAGGCCGCGGCTATTTAAAGCAGCGCAGACGAATGCGACGATACGCCCCTCTGTCCTTTTGCCTGAGAGTTGCCCCGCTTTCACGCGGGTGTGCACCTTCGGCGCCCGTTGTGACCAAGTGCGGTCGCGGGTCTCTCCAGAGTGATGTGCTGATACGCGTGATTCTTGTACGCATCAATGCAAGCTACGGTATGGGGGGCCTGAGCGATTCTGGGCGAATTGCGCCTTCGGCGGCATCTTGCCAGTCTGGGTTGGACGGCAAATACACTCTCCCGCAACATGCGTTCACAACGGGATCAGCATACCGCGAAATCACGCGTTACAACAACTCATAATGAGTAGGGTCAAGTCAGCCCTCGCCCGCAGGCAGCTGCTGAGGACCAGGCCCACTGGAAGTTATAGCCACCAAGCCAACCGGTCACGTCGACGACTTCGCCGATGAAATACAAGCCAGGCACTGCCTTTGCCTGCATGGTCCGCTGGTCTAGTTCACGGGTGTCGACGCCCCCGCGCATCACCTCGGCTTTCTTGTAGCCGAGCGTCCCGTTAGGCACCACCGACCAGCTCTTGATCCGAGCAGCCAGCTCCCGCAGGGTGCGGTCAGGCAAATCGGCTATTCGACTGGTCGCTAACTCTCCCAGCCATTGCTCAGAAAGTCTTTTGGGCCAAAAGTTGGCCAATAGGTTGCCCAACTGTTGCCGGCCTCCCGCTTTGGCCTCGATTAAAAGCGCTTCCATATCTGAGTCTGGGGCCAAATCCAAGGCAATCGGCTCACCCGGCTGCCAATAGCTCGAAATCTGCAAAATTCCCGGCCCGGAGAGGCCCTTGTGTGTGAACAAGACGTCTTCCATGAAAGCCGGTGCGTGTCGCCCCGAACCCGTGGAAACAACCGCCTGAAGCGCGAGTCCCGCCAGATCAACCAACGGCCGCCATTGCTCACCATTAAATGTCAGGGGGACTAGTGCAGGGCGTGGCTCAACGACCTTCAGCCCGAATTCACGCGCAAGCTTTAGACCAAAGTCTGTAGCGCCTAATTGAGGGATCGCCAGGCCGCCGGTGGCAATCACCAGGCTGTGACATTTGACTATTCCTTGATCAGTCTGCAATACGAACTCTTGGGTGTGTGGGCTGTCAGTCCGTTTGACCTCGCTCACCGCGCACGGCATCATCCACTGCACACCGGCGTCGACACATTCTTTGCGCAGCAGATCGATGATCTGCTCGCTGCTCTGATCACAAAACAATTGGCCTTTGTGCTTCTCATGCCAAGCGATGCCATGACGATCCACCAAGTCAATGAAGTCTTGGGGAGTGAAACCCGCCAACGCAGATTTGCAAAAATGAGGGTTAGCGGAGATGAAGTGCTCAGCCTTCACCACCCGATTCGTAAAATTACATCGACCGCCACCCGAGATACGAATTTTTTCTGCGAGTTTTTCAGCATGATCGAGCAATACAACGCGCTTGCCGCGTTGGCCCGCAACGGCCGCGCACATCATGCCCGCGGCACCCGCACCGATCACCGCGACATCAAATACCGGCACGCTGCGAACCTAAAGACGCTGTGTACAGAGACACTATTTTTCAATCAAACAATCAACGTAGAAACGCTTCTCACCGTCCGCATCCGTCTCTTCACCCAGCCCGTGAATATAAGTTTCAAAGCCTGGGAATTTTTGATTAAACGAACGGGCAAACTGCAGGTACTGCACGATCGTCTTGTTGAACCGCTCGCCAGGAATCAGTAAAGGAATACCGGGCGGATAGGGGGTCAACAACACGCCCGTTACTCGCCCCTCGAGTTGATCAATCGAAACACGCTCGACCTCACGGTGGGCCATCCTCGCAAAGGCATCGGAAGGCTTAAGTGCGGGAACCATGTCGCTCAAATACATCTCTGTCGTTAAGCGCGCGACGTCGTGTTTTTTGTATTCAGCATGAATCATTTGACATAAATCTCGCAAACCCATGCGCTCATAGTGGCGATGGCCTTTGCAGAAATCTGGCAAGATCCGCCACATAGGCTGATTGCGATCATAGTCATCCTTGAACTGCTGTAATGCAGTTAAAAGCGTGTTCCATCGTCCCTTGGTGATTCCGATCGTAAACATAATGAAGAACGAATACAGACCCGTCTTCTCAACGACCACGCCATGTTCAGTTAGAAAGCGCGACACGAGGGCTGCCGGTATCCCGGTCTCGCCAAAGGTGCCATCCATGTTCAACCCAGGGGTGACGAGCGTCGCCTTAATCGGGTCCAGCATGTTGAAGCCGTCAGCCAAATCGCCGAAACCATGCCAATGATCATTGGACTGCAATATCCAATCTGACTGCTCTCCCACACCGTGCGCGACGAGATAATCGGGGCCCCAGACCGTGAACCACCAATCGTCGTCACCAAACTCTAGATCGACCTTGCGCATCGCACGTCGGAAATCGAGAGCCTCGCGAATACTTTCTTCGACCAACGCGGTACCACCTGGGGCTTCCATCATCGCAGCCGCCACATCGCAAGAAGCAATGATGGCGTACTGGGGCGAGGTCGACGTATGCATTAAGTAGGCTTCATTGAAAATGTTGCGATCGAGTTTCCGTGTCTCGGACTCTTGCACAATAATTTGTGATGCCTGCGAAATACCGGCTAACAGCTTATGCGTGGAGTGCGTCGCAAACACCATCGCCTTCGGGCTACGTGGACGATTGGGCCCAATCGCATGCATATCCTGATAAAACCGGTGGAAAGCCGCATGCGGCAACCATGCCTCGTCAAAGTGCAGGGTATCGACCATATTGCCAAGTTTGGCCTTGATCATTTCAACGTTGTAAATCACACCATCGTAAGTGCTTTGCGTTAAGGTCAAAATACGCGGTTTTTTATCCTTGACCTTGCGTGCGAATGGATTCGCATCAATCTTCTTCTGAATATTCTCTGGCTCAAATTCAGCCAGGGGGATGGGACCAATAATGCCCATGTGATTACGCGTGGGACGCAGAAAAACGGGGATCGCACCCGTCATGGTAATCGCGTGCAAAATCGATTTATGGCAATTGCGATCGACCACCACAATATCGTCGGCCGCAACGTTCGCATGCCAAACAACCTTGTTTGAGGTCGATGTGCCGTTCGTCACAAAATAGCAATGATCCGCGTGGAAGATGCGTGCCGCATTCAGTTCAGATTCTGCAATCGGCCCCGTATGATCTAGTAGCTGACCAAGCTCATCCACGGCATTACAAACGTCAGCACGCAGCATGTTTTCACCAAAGAATTGGTGAAACATTTGACCGACCGGGCTCTTTAAGAATGCCACGCCGCCCGAGTGTCCGGGACAGTGCCACGAATAGGAGCCATCCTGCGCATACTTAACAAGCTCGCGAAAGAAGGGTGGCGCCAAACTGTCTATATAGCTGCGCGCCTCACGGATGATGTGACGGGCCACAAACTCAGGCGTGTCTTCAAACATATGAATGAAGCCATGCAACTCGCGCAAAATGTCATTGGGAATGTGCTCGGACGTGCGTGTTTCGCCGTACAGGTAAATGGGAATATCGGCATTACGGAATCGCAATTCGCCGATGAAGGTACGGAGATTTTTGATGGCTCCAGCCACATCTTCCGGAGAATCCACATCAAACTCTTCATCATCGATCGACAAAATAAAAGCACTGGCGCGGCTTTGTTGTTGGGCGAAGGAACTCAAATCGCCGTAGCTCGTCACACCGATGACTTCCATCCCCTCCGCTTCAATTGCGGACGCTAACGCACGGACCCCAAGACCTGAGGCATTCTCAGATCGGTAGTCTTCATCAATAATGAAAATTGGAAAGCGAAATTTCATGCGAACAGCTCCGCAAGTGAACCAACGGTGAATGAGAATCGAGTACTAGGTACGTGGCAACGTGACGCCGCGCTGGCCCTGATACTTGCCGCCACGGTCTTTGTAGGATGTCGAACACACCTCGTCGCTTTCGAAGAAGAGCATTTGCGCACAACCTTCGCCCGCATAAATCTTGGCGGGCAACGGAGTTGTATTTGAGAACTCTAACGTCACATGCCCTTCCCACTCAGGTTCGAGCGGCGTAACGTTCACGATGATTCCACAGCGCGCGTAAGTGCTCTTGCCAAGACAAATGGTCAATACACTGCGAGGAATCCGGAAATACTCAACGGTACGCGCCAAGGCAAATGAGTTCGGTGGAATGATGCAGATATTGCCTTTGAAATCTACGAATGACTTCTCGTCGAAGTTCTTCGGGTCAACGATCGTCGAGTTGATATTGGTAAAGATTTTGAATTCGTCGGCACAGCGTACGTCGTAGCCGTAGCTACTCGTGCCATAGCTGACGATGCGGCCTGACTCGTTCGAGCGAACCTGACCAGGCTCAAAGGGCTCGATCATGCCCTCTGACTGCGCCACGCGGCGGATCCAGTTGTCGCTTTTTATACTCATGACCGAACGCCTCAAAATTGAAAGTCGAGAGCGCGGATTTTACCCCCGTCCTGTTACGGATGGTGAGGGTGAGCCCCAAACGACTAACAATTAGGTTCGCTTGACCGAAATCACCCCAAACTTCTCACTCAGGTCCTTTGGTAGCGTGGCGATTTTTGCGGCTAATTTATCTGCTATTTGACGGTAGATACGTCCTGCATCGCTTTGCGGCTCAGACACCACGGTGGGGCGGCCACCATCGGCGCGCTCACGGATCGCCATCGATAGAGGCAGGCTGCCCAAGCACGGGACGTTGTAATCCTGCGACATGCGCTGGGCACCGCCCTCGCCAAAAATATGCTCGGCATGCCCACACTTGCTGCAGATATGAATCGCCATGTTCTCAACAATGCCTAGCACCGGCACGTTGACCTTTTCAAACATCTTTAGCCCTTTGCGGGCGTCCAAGA